>Ga0154413_1090_pt2 | contig 25693 bp, 22 predicted proteins | sample RifGroB2_FD_115917 | JGI IMG/M metagenome (GOLD analysis project Ga0154413, IMG submission 115917) | Bacteroidetes bacterium GWB2_41_8 | reverse complement strand
AATTCTGTTTCGGCCATAAGGAATCTGGAACAATCCCAGGTTCTCGTAAAACTCTTCAACCACAATCTGTTGACCGGGGCTGTTTACATCACAGATAAAAAAATCGATATCACGTTTCAAATCGCCCGACTGGCTTTTTTCGCGCGCAGTGAGTAACCAAAATTCAGCCCAGCCAGTAAGACCTGCCCAATGCTTGGTTCCATTCAAATGATATTTCCCGTTTTTTTCTGAAAACGAAGTTTGCATATTGAGCGCATCACTTCCAAAATCGGGTTCAGTAATCATCAGTCCGCCCATGTTTTGATGTTTCAGAAAACGATCAAAAACCGGAGACTTTGCTTCTTCCTGAGCATATTTTGCAACAGGCTGAAGAAACAGAGCCGAGTTTATTCCAAAAGTGAGCGATAAAGCAAGTGACTCATAAGAAGCTGCCGCCAGCAAAGCAATACTCTCGTTCATTTTACATCCCCGTCCTCCGTATTCGGTCGGAATTGCGATCGACAACGGATTTAAATCCATGATTTCGCGCATCACAAAAGGCGGCATACCGCGCTTAATGGCCATTTGGTCAATATCGGCACGAACATGGAAAACATGCTTCATGCGTGCTTTTAAATTATTCAGAAACTCGCCGAATGGAATATTTTGCACATCCGAATCAATCATTGGGTTTTCGACTTTTAAATTTGTCTGGTTCATCAATCTCAAGGTGTTTTTTGTTTCAAAAATATTTCCTGAAGGTTCAAGTTAGCAACCGCTAAGAAATTTTAATCAAGAAGGATAACATCTAATTGTCGTGAATGTTTTTTGTTTTTAAAATTTGCAGCCTGAAATAAATTTTTCGTTTCAGGAATTTTGTAATTTTTCAAAGGGGTGCAATACTGATAATCCAAAATTCAAATAAAATGAAGAAGAAATCAAATAAGTTTTTACCATACATTATTGTTTTGGTGGTAATTCTGATCATCGTATTAATTGTCGGCAAAAAACAAGGCTGGTTTGGAAAACAATATGAAATTAATGTTGCCACAAAAGTGGTCGAAAGCAAAACCATCACCGAGCTGATTACCGCCAATGGTAAAATACAGCCCGAAACCGAAATAAAAATCAGCCCTGATGTTTCAGGAGAAATTATTGAATTGAATATTGATGAGGGAGATGAAGTTAAAAAGGGGCAACTTTTGGTAGTGATTAAGCCCGACATTTACATACAGTCGTACAACAGGGCGCAGGCCAGTCTGAGTTCTTCGCAGGCGCGTCTGGCTCAGGCCGAGGCAAGATTGATTGAGAGTGAATTATCGTACAAGCGTGCCAACACTTTGTTCAAACAGGATGCAATTCCGGTATCGGATTATGAAACCGCGCAGGCATCGTTTAAAGTAGCTCAATCGGAAGTAAAAGCAGCGCAATTTGCTGTAAAATCGGCAGAAGCATCGGTGGCCGAAGCGCAGGAACAGCTCGTAAAAACCAAAATTTATGCTCCGATGGACGGTACTGTTTCGCGGCTGAATGTTGAAAAAGGCGAACGCGTGGTTGGAACCAACATGTACGCCGGAACCGAGATGCTGGTAATCGCAAATCTGTTTCTGATGGAGGTAAAAGTTGATGTAAACGAAAATGATATCGTACGTGTTAACCTGAATGATACCGCTTTAATTGAAGTTGATGCATACCTTGGGCGCAAGTTCAAAGGGATTGTTACCGAGATCGCCAATTCGGCCAATGTAGTGGGCGGTTCTACCGATCAGGTAACCAATTTCAGTGTAAAGATTCTTGTGCTCGAAAGCTCATACAAAGATCTCACTGACAGTATTTCAGGCAAAAAATATCCTTTCCGCCCGGGAATGTCGGCAACTGTTGATATTCAGACCGAAACGAGGGAAAACGTAATTTCAGTACCAATTCAGGCGGTAACTACCCGCGCACTTAAAGGAAACGGCAAACAGGAACCGAAACCGCAAGAAGGCAATAATGTGGAAGAAACAGCCGGAACCGAGCAGGTGGCAAAAGGCGAAGAGGAAGAAAAAGTAGAAGTTGTATTTGTTTATCAGGATGGAAAAGTTTACAAAAAACCGGTTAAAACAGGTATTCAGGATAGTCAGAATATCGAGATAGTTGAAGGGTTGAAGGCAGGTGACGAAATTGTCGTGGCTCCTTTTAACGCCATCAATAAACTTCTGAACGATAGTGCGTCAGTAAAAAAAGTTGATGAAAAGGATTTATTTAAAGTGAAAAAATAAGATTTTTAGAAGTACAAAATATAGCAAATGGCTGCCGGTTTCATTACCGGCAGCCATTTTTAGTTATTGCAAACTGGATGTTTACTTGGCAACAATTCCGTAGAAAAGAATATTCATCATGTCGTCCACCGATTTTTGAATGTCATCATCCGAAAGGTTTTTCACGATCAGCGGAACCTCAAATCCATGCAGGGCAGTCACAATCGTTCTGGCAGTCAGTTCAGGGTTTTGAATTCTGAATACTTCATTTTCAATTCCCTCCTCAAGCATTTCATATACTCTTTTAACTTCTGCTTCCAGATGATCCTTCCGAAGATTATTGACAAAATAGAGATGATCGAGCAAATCGTTTTTTATGGCTTCGTAATAGTTAACTACCATTTTTAGAGTCAACATCCTGATATAAATATAGATTTTCAGTTTCTGAACCGGATCCACAATACCCGAAATCTCCGCATCAATAGTATTCACTCGTATTTCAGCTTCGGCATCAATCACTGCTTTAAATATATCATCCTTACTTTTAAAGTAGTAATAAATGGTACTTTTCCCTTTTTTTGCTTCGCGTGCAATATCTTCGAGCGCGGTTTTTTTATAACCGTACCGCGCAAATACCAAACGAGCCGTCTGAACAATTTGTTCTCTCACTTCGTCTCTTCCCGTATTTTGCAGATTGTTTCCCATTGTTCAGGCCTTGTAATTTTTATCGCAACAATATACCTGTAGTTATTATACTATTCAAAAATCCCGCCCACAATATCAGGTAAAATGTGAACTTTAATAAAAACACTTTGCAATAGTTATGTGTTCAATGGCAGTAAAATAAAGCAAGCCTGAAAATTTTTAGCCCCCTCACTGCTCCTGATATTTTTGATTCTCAAATTCTTTTCATCACATTTGCAATGATATAAAACTACAAACTATGTTTCAGGTTATTTGGGAATTGAAAGTTAAATTTAAGGAACGCGATAAATTCGAACAATTTTACGACACGAAAGGCGATTGGGTAAAATTTTTCAGTAAATCGCCCGACTACCTCGGAACCGACATACTTGAAAGCGGCGAAGGCGACGGAATTTTTCTGGTAATTGATGAATGGCAATCAGAAGAAACTTTTAATGAGTTTGTAAAAAGTCGGAAAACAGACTTCGATTTGCTCGAAGTAAAGGCAAAAGCTGCCAGTCGCACAAAAAAGCGCATTTGGATTAACCTGAATCCGGAGGAAGATTAGGTTCAATGTTTAAAATTGAGCTTTTGAAAATGGCGAATCCTCTTTATAATTTGAATTTGTTGACTTGAACTTTAAACTCACAACTTTAAACTTCCAGATGTCTTATTCTCACATACTTTTCGATCTCGACGGAACACTTACCGATCCTCGCCTGGGAATTGGCAACTCACTGAAATATGCACTCCGCCAAATGCAGATAGACGGCTACAGCGAAGAAATACTCGGCCGCTTTGTTGGCCCGCCACTTCAGGAAGGATTTAAAAACCTTTTTGGCCTGAACGAGCGAAATACAAATCTGGCCGTTGAGCATTTCAGAACTTATTTCGGCGAAAAAGGGCTTTACGAAAATCAACCCTACGCCGGAATTACCGAACTGCTGGAGGAACTACATCTCTCCGGAAAACGCGTTTATGTTGTTACTTCGAAACTCGAAAAATATGCAAAAATGATCATTCGTCATTTCGAATTCGACCGGTACATTGACGATTTACAAGGAGCTGAATACACTGGAAAGCATTCAGGAAAAGGCCAGCTGATTGGTGAACTGATGACGCGAAACCGGATATTGCCTTCGGCTTCGGTAGTGATGATTGGCGACACACATTATGATATGATTGGCGCCCGCGAACAGAATATCTCGGCCATTGCAGTTGGGTACGGTTTCGGAACTCCGGAAACACTGAGTTCCTGCAATCCGGATTTTATGGCCGAAAATGTTGAAGAACTTGCTGAATTGCTGCTTGGGTAATAACTGATCGATTTTTTCTTTATCTTAACGTCTCATAAATCAAGCTCAGTTTTCGCTTATGGAAATGACTTTGAAGAAAAAGTGGTTTGTCATTCTTAACCCACATGCCGGTTCGGGCCGTGGAGCAAAAGACCGGGCAGAAATACTTAAAAGGCTTGACAAAGCTGGCTTTGATTATAAACTGAAGGTCTCCGAATTTCCAAAACACACCATACAGCTCACCACCGAAGCAATTGCAAAAGGATTCCGCCACCTGATTGTTGTTGGTGGAGATGGGACTCTGAATGAAGCGGTAAATGGCATTTTTTCGCAAACTGTTTGTCCTCCTGAAGAAATATTTATCGGCATGATTCCGGTTGGAACTGGTAACGATTGGATAAAAACATTTGGAATTAACAATAACTACAAGGACGCGGTAAAAATCATAAAACAAGGGAAAACCATGCGTCAGGATGTTGGCCGGATACAGTTTACCGAGAACGATTTGGCAAAAACCTGCTATTTCGCAAACATGGCCGGTTTTGGATTCGACGCGATGGTAGCGTCAAAAACCAACCGGCTAAAAGACAAAGGCCGGAAAGGAATTTCGCTCTACCTGCAGGCACTTGGTTCGAGTTTCTTGAATTATCAAACAGCCAAAACATGCGTAATAATTGATGGACAGGAATTTAATGAGTTAATATTTTCAGTGAGTATTGGTATCGGAAAATTCAACGGGGGTGGCATGAAGCAGGCACCCGGTGCGGTACCCGATAACGGACATTTTCAGGTTACCATCATCCGGAAAATCGGGTTATTCGGAATACTTCGCAATCTGCCGGGTTTATATTCAGGCGAATTTGTGAAAGACCCTCGTGTTTCTACCCATGAAGCCTTGAATATTTCAATAAGTTCGGCACATCAGATCGCTGGCGAGGCCGATGGTGAAATATTAGGCGATAATAAATTCGATGTTGCTATTATTTCTCAAAAATTAAACGTAATTTTTAATCCTGAAAATTATCTAAAACTTTAACTATGAAACTAGTCAATGAATTTAAGGCTTTTGCCATGCGCGGAAATGTAGTTGACATGGCAGTGGGTATCATTATTGGGGGAGCTTTTGGGAAAATAGTCAGTTCGGTTGTTGCCGATGTTATTATGCCGCCAATCGGCCTTTTATTGGGTGGTGTAAAGTTTACCGACCTAAAGTTTGTACTCAAAGATGCGATTCTCGATCCGGCAGGCGTTGTTACAACACAAGCTGTATCAATAAATTACGGAAACTTCATCCAGGTGACTGTTGATTTTTTGATAGTTGCATTCGCCATTTTCATGATGATTAAAGCAATGAACAGCCTGAAGAAAAAAGAAGAAGCTGCACCGGTAGAAGCTCCTGCCCCAGCTCCACCAACCAAGGAAGAAGTCCTTCTGTCAGAAATCAGAGATATCCTGAAAAACAAATAAGCATTTTGCAGCTGATATAAAAACAACGACGATCTGGAAACGGATCGTCGTTGTTTTTAATATAAATCAGTGCTTTGACAACAAGCCATTTTTTGCGACTTTTGAAAACAAAATCACTAATTTAACTCTGATGATTTTTCCTGAATACCTTCAAAAAGGCGACCGTATCCGGATTGTTGCTCCTGCCGGAAAAGTGCAGAAAGACAAAGTTCTGCCCGGCATTGAATTGTTGCAGGATATTGGCTACGAAGTATTGATCGGAAACCATGTTTTCGACCGTGATTTTCAATATGCCGGAACCGATATTCAACGCGCCTCCGACTTTCAGGAAGCCATAAGCGACCCGAAAACCAAAGCCATTATTTGCGCCCGCGGTGGTTACGGCTCTGTTCGGATCATCGAAAAAATTGATTTCGCACCGCTCCTGAAAAATCCAAAATGGCTGGTTGGATTCAGCGATGTTACAGTTTTGCATTCAGTTTTTACCAAACTCGGAATTGCAAGTATTCACGGTGCAATGCCCGCCTTTTTTATGGATAAAAACAAACCCTCAAAAAGCTTTTTAAGCCTGATAGAATTACTTTCAACCGGGAAATCGCAGTTTGAAATTGCCAATCATCCGCTGAACCGCGCAGGAATTTGTTCAGGAGAACTGGCTGGCGGAAACTTATCACTGCTTTACAACCTTCAGGGAACTCGCTGGCAGATTGACACTTCAGGAAAAATACTGTTTTTGGAAGATTTATCGGAATACCTGTATCACCTCGACCGGATGATGCAAAACCTAAGGCTGTCCGGACAGCTGCAAAATCTGGCTGGATTAGTCGTCGGAGGTTTTACCGAAATGCAGGACAATGCAAGTCCTTTCGGGAAAACGGCTTACGAAATTATTCACGAAGCCATCCGGGATTATGATTTCCCGGTTTGTTTCGACTTCCCTTCGGGACATATCCCCAGAAATCTGGCACTCATGATGGGAGCAACTTATCTTATGGACTCCGGCAATACTTGTGTTTTAAAACGTATTGAACTATGAGCGAAGCAAAGGAACTCGGAAACAAAGGCGAAGAAATTGCAGAACAACATCTTCGGTCGATTGGGTACCAAATACTGGCAGTGAACTGGTTTTCAAGCCATCTCGAAATAGATATTATTGCCAGAGATGGCAACGAACTGGTAATTGTTGAAGTAAAAGCCCGGAGCAGTGATTCGTATGAACACCCGTCGGAAGCTGTTTCAAATAAAAAAATTCGATTCTTGATGAATGCTGCCGAAGCTTATATTTATGAAAACAATATTAATCTGGATACCCGATTCGATGTAATTTCTATCATCTTTCGCAAGGGCGGTTTTGATCTGGAACACTTCAAAGATGCGTTTTATCCGCCGGTGAACTAAAAAAAAAACCGTATCAAAGTCATTAACCAATTCTTCAAACCCCGATTTGAACGGGATGACAAGATCGGCTGGTATTTTGACTTTGATACGGCCTCTTAAAATCTATCCTGAAATCTTTTTAAAACGCAGAATCGAGTGTTTGAATTGCAAACACTTCATTCAGTTTTTCCTTTAAAACATTGGTTTCCAGCTTTACCTTAACTGTTTTTCCGGGAATCAGGTCGAAATAATTATCGCTGAAGAATCCTTCTTCGTCTCCAATCGTCATGTATAGGTTTTTAGCCAGTTTGTCGGTATTCAGTGAGATTTCGAAACCGCCGTCAACCGCATTTATTTCATATTTCACTGTTGGCTGTGGAAGTAAAACATCTTTAATTGGTCTGAAAAACAGTATATTATCCGAAATTGTTTTTTCATTTTCAACCAATTCTACCACAAGAAATTGTGTTCTGGGCTGAAGGTTCATCAGGAATTGGAATGTTCTTGCAGCAAAGAATGTATTGCTCGAATTGGCTGAAACAGTCACATCCTTTATTTCTTTCCAGATTTCATTTCCGGAGAAATCGAGCACCTTTACAACCAACTGCGCTTTAATTTCGGTTAGTTTGTCGTTAATAATGTCCACTTTCAGCGAGTCTTTATCCTGATAAGGCGAAACCAAAACGGGTTCAAATCCCTTTTTTGCGAAGTACTGCAAAGCTTTCCAGCGCTGATAATAATCGGTCGAACTCCAAGAGGCAACCGGCCAGCAGTCGTTTATTTGCCAGTACAAACTTCCCATACAATAAGGTGCGGCGCGGCGATGACCTTCCAGCGCGAATTTGATTCCTTCGGCTTGCAACACGTGGTTCACATACAGGAACGATTCAAAATTTTTCGGTTTTTTGTAGTCCTGAAGCATGTAATATTCAATGGTTCCGTTTCCGATCGACGAACGCTGATGCGACTTCATTACTTCCGAGAAAATATCGTAATCTTCGGGAATTGCATATTGTTTCACTGTTTTCAATTCAGGAAAAGACTGAAAACCGTATTCGCTCATAAACCGTGCGATGTGTGTTGCGTAGTTTTTAAACGGTTCTTTGCCCCACCAAACTCCCCAGTAATGTTCGTCTCCATTGGCCAAATCAGCCGGAATACCAAGGCCGGAAGCTGGCGATGAATCCCAGTAACTGCGTTCCGGATCGTTGGCAGCCACCGCTTCAGGTAAAATTTTCAGGAAAATATCGGAATACGATTTCCATATTTTATCGGCATTTTCTTTGCTTTTGGCTTCTTCAGCTTTCGCCCATCCCCAGCCAAACCAGGCCGCCAGAATTTCGTTGTTTCCGCACCACATGGCAATACTCGGGTGGTTGCGCAGGCGTTTAATGTTGTCGGTTGCTTCCTGTTTTACGTTTTCCAGAAAAGCATCGTCGCCGGGGAACATGGCACAGGCAAACATGAAATCCTGCCAAACCAGCAAGCCGTTTTCATCGCACAAATCATAGAAAAGGTCGTTTTCATAAATTCCGCCACCCCAAACACGAAGCATATTGAAATTTGAAATCTTTGAGGTTTTGATCACATTCCGGTACATTTCTTCCGTCACACGGGCAGGAAAAACGTCGTTCGGAATGTAGTTGGCGCCTTTCATAAAAACCGGAACACCATTCAGTTTGAAGTAAAATGAAGTTCCTTTTTCATCTTTGTCGCGAACCAGCTCAAGGGTGCGGATACCGATACGTTCCGATTTTTCAGCGAAACGTTTGCCAATGGCCAGTTTACCTTTGATATTGTATAAATGAGCTTCGCCCAAACCGTTGGTCCACCAAAGTTTTGGGTTGGTAATTTTAAAATCTACTGAATATGTTGAAATGCCTTCGGTAAGTTTTACATCGGTTTTCGCAAGTTCAACGCCATCATTTTCAATGCTTAAAGTTGCATTTTTCGCGGCACTGGCATCAACCTCAAAAACAGCGGTCAGCGTAGCTTCAGTTTCCGAAACCTGATTTTGTTTCAATTGCAGGTTTTCAATTCGGGCATCGTCCCATGCCGTAAGAAATACCGGGCGCCATATACCACTTGAAACCAAACGCGGTCCCCAGTCCCAGCCAAAATGATAGCCAGCTTTGCGTGTATAAACCGACACCATTTTGTTGCCTTCAACCTTGCCAATTTCGGCCAGATCGTTGGGTGAAACCGGAATCACATACCCGTTGGCATCGTACTTTTTGATCCCCTCAACAATAGGCGAGCGGAATAAAATTCGAAGTTCGTTTGTTCCGGCCTGAAGTTGTGACTTTACATCGACCAGCCATTCGCGAAACATGTTATCGGCCGAGAGCACCAACTGGTCATTCACAAAAACATCGGCATAAGTGTCAAGTCCTTTAAAGTCGAGAGCAACCCGGTCGTGTTTCATAAAATCTTCACCCACATTGATGGTGGTTTTGTATTCCCAGTTTTCCTTGTCTATCCATTGTAAATCGTGTTCGTTCAGGCGGTAAAAAGGGTCTTTAATCAATTCGTTTTGGAGCAAGTCGGTATGAACACTCCCGGGAACTGTAGCCGGTAACCATTCGTTTTTTCCGGCCTGAGTGAAACTCCAGCTTGCCGAAAGTTCGGTTGTTGTCACCAGATTGGGATCTTTGGGCTGGCACCCGATTAACAGGAACAGCGAAGAAATTGCAAGAGTAAGGTTTTGCCTGATATTCATGATTTATTTGTTTGTTGATTTATAAGTTCAAAAATGCGAAAAATTACTGACCAATAAAATAGGCAGAAACAGACGGCTGAATACATTCCAGAAAGTTTTCATCACATTTTTTTCATGGGATGGTTCATTCAATCTATTGCGATCAGGAAAGAATGGTTTAACTTCGGTTCTTTAATCGACAAATTTTGAAAATATGCTTCAAAACATCACTCAAACCGACAATTCGAAAACCTCCATTCTGATACGTCTTTTGGTTGGAGCAGTTTTTCTTTCTGAAGGAATTCAGAAATTTCTGTTTCCAGAAGCTCTTGGCGTAGGGCGTTTCATGAAAATCGGCATTATTTATCCTGAATATTTGGCTCCATTTGTTGGAGGTGCGGAGATTCTGTGCGGAATTTTATTACTGATTGGATTGCTAACCAGATTCGCAGCTCTCATGCTTTTTATAACTATTTCAGTAGCAATTATCACCACCAAATTTCCGATGCTGCAAAGTAGTTTCTGGAAATTCGCCCACGAATCCAGAACCGATTTTAGCATGTTCATCGGTACGCTGTTTTTAATAATTAGAGGAGGCGGATATTGGTCAGTAGATTTTCACCGGAAGAAGATTGGAAAGCGAAAAAGAGGCCGTTAAGTTAAAGGAAGTTGCAGGATTATTAAAGTACCTTTGCCGAATGACAAGTCCGATAAAAAATCAAACAAACATTCTGGAAAAACTGAACATTGAGAAGCTCAATGTGATGCAGGAAGAAACCCGGGAGGCCATCATTTCCAATCCTGAAATTGTATTGCTATCGCCAACCGGTACCGGTAAAACACTGGCATTTCTGCTGCCAATCATTGCCGAACTGGATATTAATTGTCCTGAAGTTCAGGTTCTGATTGTAGTTCCTTCGCGCGAATTAGCCATTCAGATTGAGCAGGTCGTCCGCGAAATGGGCACCGGTTACAAAGCCAACGCGGTTTACGGCGGAAGAGCCGGATCGAAAGATAAAACGGAAATTAAACACCGGCCTGCCATTTTGATCGGTACTCCGGGGCGAATTGCCGATCATTTGCGAAGGGAAAATTTTTCTTTGGAATTTATTGCCACCCTCGTGCTCGACGAATTCGATAAATCGCTGGAGATTGGCTTCGAAGTTGAAATGAAGGAAATCCTGACTTTGTTACCGAATGTTCAGAAGAAAATATTGACTTCAGCCACACAAGAAGTTGAGATTCCGAAGTTTGTAGGACTAAAAAATCCAACAATCATCGATTACCTCGATCAGGGAACTTCGCAACTAAAAGTAAGAACAGTAATTTCCTCTTCTCCGGATAAGCTGGAAACACTGACAGAATTACTTTGTCATTTAGGAAATCAACCCGGAATTATCTTCTGCAATTTCAAAGATACCATTCAGGAAGTGAGCGACTTTTTGAATGAAAACAACATTGGACACGGCTGTTTTTATGGCGGGATGGAACAAAAAGACCGCGAACGGGCACTGATCAAATTCCGAAACGGAACTCACCGGTTGATTGTGGCTACCGATTTGGCTGCCAGAGGAATCGACATTCCTGAAATCAGATTCATCATTCATTATCAGCTTCCGCAACGGGCGCATGAATTTACGCATCGAAATGGACGCACCGCCCGCATGTTCAACGATGGAACGGCTTATGTTCTGAAAGGAAAAAATGAAAGTCTGCCAGATTTTGTTGCAAATGCCGAGATTGAAGAAATACAAAAAACCACGATACCACCGCCTTCCATCTGGAAAACGATTTATATTTCAGGAGGAAGAAAAGATAAAATTTCGAAGGGTGACATTGCCGGATTGTTTATGAAACAAGGTAAACTTGGCGGCGACCAAATTGGAACCATCGAAATTAAAACCGATTGCGCTTTTGTGGCTGTTCAGGCATCCGAAGTAAATCGGCTTATTTCGCTGGTTGACAACAGCAGATTGAAAAGTAAAAAAGTTAGGGTGACGGTGATTTAGAAACCATAAAACCGGATAAAGACTTTTTTAGCCATTATCCGGTTTTATGTTTCTTTTAAAGGATTTTTTATTTCAAACAAGGAACCGCCCGTAGTCTTTCGGCTGCTATTTCGAGGGTTTCGTTGTTTTTCGCGAAACAAATACGAACGAGTTTCATCTTGTTTTTCTCGTGCATAAATGCCGACATCGGAATTACTCCCACACCGTAATCTGTTGCCAGACGATAAGTGAAATCAGTGTCTGATTCGTCAGAAATTGCTGAATAATCAAGCACTTCGAAATAGCTTCCCTGCGAAGGTACGATCTTGAACAAACTTCCTCCGAGCAACCTGTTGAAATAGTTGCGTTTTCCCTGGTACATTTCCGAAATATCTTTCTTCGAGTCTTCGGTCAACAGATATTCTGAAAGAGCGTGCTGTAAAGGAGTATTCACATTGTAAATCTGGAATTGCTGAATCCGGCGAAATTCATTCATCAATTTTTCAGGACCGAGAATGTAGGCCAGCCCCCAGCCATTGATATTGAAAACCGGTCCGAATGATGAAACGATGAAGCTTCGTTCAGCCAGTTTGTCGAACTTTGCTATACTTTGATGTGTCGAATTATCAAATACAATCGTTTCGAAAACCTCATCGCTTAGCACAACGATATTGGTTCCGTTTATCAGTTTCTGTAGTTGAATGAAATCGGTTTCCGCAAGTACTGAACCTGTAGGATTGTGCGGAGAATTCAGAATAATCATCCGTGTTTTTGAAGTAACCATTTTCCTGACTTCTTCCCAGTCAATGTGAAAATTCGGTTGTTTCAATGCGACATATACCGGACGGGCGCCCGTACTTGCAATTGCCGGAGCATACGATTCGTAGGCAGGTTCAAAAAGAATTACTTCATCTTCATCTTTCACTACAGAGCTAATGGCGGTCATTATTGCCTGAATTGGTCCTGCTGTAATTGTAATTTCCGTTTCAGGATTATATGTATGCTTATACATACCTTTTACTCTTGAAGAAATTACCTCGCGTAATTCTCTTATTCCTTCGTGTGGCGCGTAATTATTGTAACCCGACCGAATGTAGGTAGCTGCCAGTTCGGCCAGCTTTTCGGGGCACGGAAAATCAGTTTTCCCGAGTGAAAGGTCAATCGCACCGGTTTCGGTAACCAGTTTATTAACAGCGGAAAAAATACTTCCTTTAGTATTTGGAAATTTCGGTTGAGTCATGGTATAACTATTGGCCAGCAAAGTTAAAAAAATAAGCCACTCGCATACATCCGAGTTGGCGTTTGTATTCAAATATACTGATTTATTTGTTACGCGGTTTATCTTAATACTTCCTGTAAAACGCCCAGCGATTTTATTTCTCCCATATTATCGAAATGAATGTGGTAATATTCCATTAGCTTGTCGAGTACCATCTTCCGTTCGTTGTGCGTATATTCCAACTTGTCGAGCGAAGCATAATCCACCGCAAAAAGGCGCGAGAACAAAATGGTTACATGCTTGTCGGTAAACTGATTATGTATTGGTTCGTGACTCACAAAACGGGCTTTTTGCAGATCAAAAAAATTGCTGATAAGCGCATTGTCATTGTTCGGATAAATACCCAGAAACTGAGTCAGTTTAAATAAAAACCAGACATGAAAATTACTTATTCCTTGCTCCGCCAAATCGAGATAACTCAATGAATTAAATATAAAGTTGAACAGGCCGGGATTTGGCTCTTCCTCTTTTAAACATTTGTAAAGTACTTCGGCCAGAAAAATTACCTGCGAACTTTTGCGGATGTCGAATGGAATTGTAGAATAAGGATTCGAAATCCTGACGTCTTTTAAGCGGTGAATGTCGCGGCCTTCTTTAAAATAAACTTCCAGGTCGAGCAAATAAAGTGGCTGAAATGCAACCGCCTTAACCGAAGATTTTTTGCTTCGCGCACCATTAATCATGAACGAACGGCGTCCGAAAACTTCAGTATAAATAACGGCTATCATACTTGTTTCGGAGTATTTTACTGAATGAAGAAAAATGCCCCGTGTTTTTTCGAGCACTGGTTCGCGGTGTTAATGAATAAATAAAAGTTTGGTCACCATCGTTTTGTTTCCTGAAGCATCGGTCATGAAAACCAGATAAACGCCAGTTTTGCATCGGTTTCCGTTGAGGTTTTTCCCATCCCAGATTGCCTGTCCGCCCAACGAAGTTGTTTTGTTTACCAAATTTCCGCTGATATCAGTAATTCTCACGTCGGTTTCATCAACAAGGCCTTTCACAACTATTGGCCCATCGTAAGTTTCGCGCACCGGATTTGGATAAACATACACATCGGTGTATTCGTCGGTGGGTTCGGTGGCCATTCCCATATACGAAATCAAACCGGCTCCGGTCCCGATAAATACTTCTCCGGTTTTCTGGTTAATCGCTATATCGTTTATGTCATTGGCGGGTAACGGGCTGTTCTCAGTATTAAAATTTTCGAGCTCGGTTTCTCCATCTTCAGAAATTAAAAATATGCCCGAATTTTTTGTGCCGAACCATTTCCGGTTTGCCCCGTCAACTGCAATTGCTGTAATCGTTTCCTTTTCGAGCAGCGGATGGAATATCCCGTCATTCCGATCTACTCCGGGTCTGAAGGCGTACATCCGGCCATCTTCCCATATTCTTTCGGGATTGCTAAAAACAGCTACTCCGGTTGAAGTTCCCACCCATATCTGACCTTTTTTATCTTCGGCCAGTGCATAAACATCGCTCATTTCGGTGTAAAGTTCTTCCTTGCCATTGGTAAAGTAGGCTGTTACTTTTTGTTGTTTCGACTGGTCGTTGGTGCTTTTCAGAACATACAGGTCGTGTCCGCGCGGAACTACTACCCATTTGTCGTCGTTTTGGGTAACAACCACTTTCCCGATTGAATATTTATTGGCAATTCCGCTTAATTCATAAGACTCCCATTTCCCGTCGGTTTTAAACGAGGAGAGTACATTGGCCACTCCCGTGTTGGTGACCCAAAGGTTTCCTTCCGAGTCGAAATCCATTCCTCCAATACGAACATAAGGCGCCGACGGAAGATTGGGCAGCTGGGTTTGAAGGCTACTGTTGAAATTATCGTATCGTTTCACAAATTTACCGGCATCAAACTCAAGCACTCCGCCACCCCACGATCCGGCAAATACATGATCCGGATTATTTGGATCGACAGCAACGCAAACCATGTCCTTAAAATCGTTTAGAACCGGGAAAACCTTTTTGTCGAAAACCGACCATTTCCCATCGCGGTTTAGCTGAAACTGTGGTTCCGAAAACAGATTGTTCCAGGCATTGTCCCTTCCCCCGGAAGTAATCCAAAGGTCGGTGCCATTCATTGTGAGCGAGAATATTTTATTATCGACAGGGCCTTCCGGAACAATTCGTTCGTCTTTCGATCCAACTTTTATCAGTCCATGTTTTTGGTCGGCAACCCAAAGTATATTCTGAGCATCGAGTACAGCACAGAAAGGTTGAATGCTGGTTTCTTCTCTTCCTGAAAGCGCATATTTATTTACATGTTCAACCAATTCAAGTTGTTTGTTATAAACTTTCACCTCTTCACGGCTGGCAAAAACCAGGTAATCGCCGGTTATTGTTACATCCGAAACAAAGCGGATTTCAGGAAGAAACGGAGTCCATGTTTCGCCGTTCAACTGGTACATTTCGTCGCCATCGTATTGGTCTGGCGTATAATTGGCAAATATTTTACCATTGAAATATTTTATCCTGCTGAACTTTCTGTCAGCCCGTGGGATGTCAGTCAACCGGCTCCAGTTGTTGTAATTCTGAAGATTGGGTTCCGATGATATTGCCCTGTATATTCCTCTTGAAGTTGCTGCATATAAGTATTTACCATCGGTAGCCATATCCTGAACATTCATATATTCACCTTCTTTGCCAATAAAATAGGTGTCTTTTATTTCTTTTCGTTCGAGGTTAACCACCACAATCCCGAATCCGCACGACAGATAAGCCAGATTTCCGGAGAACATTACATTGTTAATGGTTTTATCGGCAGGTATTTGTTTGCGCTTAATGTCGGAAAGGTTAAAGACATTGTTGCCGATTATTAAATCGACGTTGGCATTTTGATAGGCGACCAACAGCAAATTATTTTCCCTACTGTAGGCAAGACGTTGGATACCAACATCTGACAGGCCGTTAATGCCCGACATTTTTTGAATACTATTGTCGGTTTTATTGTATGAGAACAAGCCACCTTCTGTAACACAGTACACTTTTTCGCCGGTATCGGCTACATTTTTTGCGTGTGCGTACGACTGATAATCGGTCCAATCGCCAATTGCAGGCTGCGACAGAACTGTGAGCACATTAATTAAAAACAAGCCGGCAAATAACAGGTATTTTATCATTTATTTTCAAGTTTCAGCAGGTATTCTACTAATTTCTGAACAGCTCTTCCGCGATGACTTATTTTGTTCTTTTCGCTCATCGACATTTCTGCAAAACACAGATCCGATTCATCGGGTTGAAAAATGGGGTCGTACCCAAACCCTGTTGTACCACGTTTTTCTTCGAGAATATGTCCGTTTACAACTCCTTCGAATTGAATTTCATGTCCGTCGATCACCAGGGAGACAACTGTTCTAAAACGAGCTTTTCGGTTTTTTATTTTATCGAGTTTTGCTAAAACAAGATTCATGTTATCATTGGCATTTCGCTGTTCGCCAGCATACCTGGCCGAATAAACACCGGGTTCACCATTCAGTGCTTCAATCTCAAGGCCGGTGTCGTCGGCGAAGCAATTCAGGCCATATTTATTCCAGATGTAAAATGATTTTTCGGCAGCATTTCCTTCGAGTGTGTCCTGATTTTCAGGAATTTCATCGTTGCAATCAATGTCTTTCAGGCACAACAACTGAAACGAACCATCGAGTAAATGATTAATTTCCTGAAGTTTATGTGAATTATTTGTAGCAAATACTAGTTTCATTGGATTGAAGAATTTTTGTTCCGATTATTTTTAACGTTTTTGATTGATTTATGCTTTGAGCCCTTTGTGAGCCCATTGTGGCTCGATAGTGGCTCATTTTAATTTTCGAATAGCACTAGTTAAAGAATTGAATTTAAGATGCATACTAAATATTAGATTTCCTTTGACCGGGTATTATTACCTAATAGTGGCCCATTTATAAATTATCATGAGCCCTTTGTGAGCCCTTTAAAATGTAATTTGTCCCAACTCCGGTTTCTCCAATTTTAGATAAATAGACAGACTCTAAAATATTCAAATACCGGGTAGCTGTGGGCTTACTAACATTCAATATTTTCTGAACTATTGAGTTGGTAATTTCACCATTTTCTATTACATACTCAACAACAGGGGCCAATTCAGGATTAATGCCTTTTACGGCCATTGCTGTTTTCACATCCTTGAAAAACGTAATACTAAATTCATTAGGCATCGTGTTAAACTCTGGTGGTAACGATTTACTAATGATAGCTTCTTTTATCATTTTTAGTGTACCTCTCCCCCATGCCTCAATATCGCCACAACGAAACAGCGCATTTGCAATGGAAGGATTGAATGGTTTTGATGCGTGTTTCTTCTTCAGTGTTTCGATCGTCCAGTTTTCAGGCAACTGCCCCGGATTCCAGAAAATAATATGGTCGGAATAAACACTTATTTGGATTGGAGTCGGATCGGAATAATCCTTATGAGCAATGGCATTAAACAAAGCTTCGCGGATGGCCTTTTCAGGATATGTAGGTTTCTCTACCCTCGACATTCCCTCATAATCAATTGCATAAACAGTATATTTAGTTCTCAATAAATCTTCTGCTTTATCAATCTGTTCCATCAAACTTCCATGTACTTCGTCCTGAAAAGCCAAATCGTCATCGGTTCTGAAAAACCCGATTTTAATGTATGCCCCCTGAACGAATCTTTCAGGGGTGGAATGGAAAAGTAATATCGCAGCCCTTTTTAAAAAACCACTTTCAACTAATTGCAAATCTTCAAGCAAAACCTCGGTCGAATCATTTAATATATCCTCATCAACACGATTACTTTTATACGCTTTTGAGCGAAATCTCTCAATCGAATTAACCTTCAAGTCAGAGGGTGAAACATTTGGAATTTCAACGCCATCCCATCTCTTACCAATTTTTTCGAGCAAAAATTTATTTAAACTATTGCCTTTGAGTTCTTGTTTGGTGCTACCTGTGCGATAAAAATACTGACCTTTATAGTTTACAGGGAAAGGATATGGTTCGACAATAATTTCGAGATATTCAGTCATGTCCTTTTTCAAAAGATTAACCTGAACCATAATCCCCAGTATATCAAGAACCTTGTTTGGAATAAATTCTAAGAGGTAAGGAACATTTGACATTCCGGAAGCAAAACCATTATCATCAATGCCAATATACAATTTACCTCCTTTGGCATTTGCGAAACCACAAATCCATTTTAAATATTCATCTTTCCATTCTCTTTTCCATTCAATATTTTGAGATTCCTTCATTTGTTGTCAATTGTCGATGGATAGATGAGATATTGTAACACTGGAATATTAAAAAAGACCGTGAATTTGTGCGTCAATCCGGTCAATAACACTACTTAAATCTTCAGGATTACTCTGGAAATTAATCCGGTCAACATCGATAATCAACAATTTGCCAGCTTTGTAGCGGTTTATCCAGGCTTCGTAACGTTCGTTCAGCTGTTTCAGGTAATCAATCCTGATAGAGTTTTCGTAATCGCGACCGCGTTTCTGAATCTGGTTTACCAAAGTTGGTACCGAAGCCCGAAGATAGATTAACAGATCGGGTGCCTGTACAAATTTGGTCATCATCTGGAACAGCGTGTGATAATTGTTGAAATCGCGGGTTGACATCAGTCCCATAGCGTGCAGGTTGGGGGCAAAAATCTCCGCGTCTTCATAAATGGTGCGGTCCTGTATCACTGTTTTTGTTGAACTCCTGATATCGACCACCTGCTTGAACCGGCTGTTGAGAAAGTATATCTGAAGGTTGAACGACCACCGCTGCATGTCTTCGTAAAAGTCGTTCAGATATGGATTTTCATCAACATCTTCGTAATGGGCCGACCATTTATAATGTTTTGAGAGTAACTCTGTCAAGGTAGTTTTTCCTGCTCCAATGTTTCCTGCTAAAGCGATATGCATCTTTTTTGTTTTTAAAATTTGATCTAAAATACGGATTAATATGTCGAATTATTAAAGATGTTGAAAAGTTTACAACGATTTATTCAGTTCGATTAACTGATCGATGTATTGCCGTTCGTTTGAAAGGCGCGGTATCTTATTTTGGCCTCCGACTTTGCCTCTGCTTTTCATCCATTCGTAAAACAATCCTTTTTTTGCAACAACAACATGTGGCATTTCGAGACTTAGATTTTTGTGTCGTTTTGCTTCATAGTCGGAATTGATCGTTTTTAAAGCTCCGTCGAACAGCGAAATAAAATGATCAAGATCGTTTGGCAACTGTTCGAACTCAATCACCCATTCGTGGGCACCTTTCTGGTTATCTTTCATATAAATCGGGGCTCCCGAATATTCAGAAATAATTGCCCCGGTACGTTCGCAGGCAATTTTGAAAGCTTTTTCGGCATTGTCGATGATCAACTCTTCGCCAAACGCATTGATAAAGTGGCGTGTTCGCCCGGTAATTACAAATTTGTATGGATACTTTGAAGTGAATCTGACCGTATCGCCAATCAGGTATCGCCAAAGTCCGCCATTGGTTGAAATTACCATTGCATAGTTTTTCCCGATCTCAACATCCTGAAGCGGAACAACCGTTGGATTATCTTCGCGGAATTCGTCCATCGGAATAAACTCGTAATAAATTCCGTAGTCGAGCATCAGGAGCATATCTTTCTTATCCGGTTCGTCCTGAATTCCGAAAAATCCTTCCGAAGCATTATAGGTTTCCATGTAATGCATTTTATCGCTCGGAATCAGCTTTTCGTATTGTTCCCTGTAGGGGTCAAATTTCACACCTCCGTGAGTAAAAACTTCCAGATTGGGCCATACTTCCAGAATATTGTTTTTGCCGGTAACCTCCAAAACACGCTTCAGCAAAACCAGGTACCACGAAGGAACTCCGGCAAACGAGGTTACATTTTCGCCCAGCGAATGCTCAATTATTTTTTCAATTTTTTCTTCAAACTCTTCAAGCAGCGATATTTCGGTCGAGGGAGTTCTGTAAAATTCGGTCCAGAATGGTATATTTTCGATGATAATAGCCGAAAGGTCGCCGTAATAGCTATTGTTGTTGAAATTGCTAACTCTGTGACTTCCGCCAAGGGTGAGTGATTTGCCCGACAAAACGCCCGATTCGGGATTATTCTGAAGATAAATAGCCAGTACATCGCGCCCACCGCGAATGTGAACTCCTTCAAGAGAATCTTTGCTTACCGGTATAAATTTGCTTTTATCGTGGGTGGTACCCGATGATTTTGCAAACCATTTGGTTTCTCCGGGCCACAGCAGATTTTTTTCTCCCATCATCATTCGCTCAATAGTTGCTTTAATGTCGTCGTAGCTCTGTACTGGAATCCGTTCGCTGAATTGTTTTTCTGAATGAATATCCGCAAATTTATACTTTTGGCCAAATTCGGTATTCGAAGCCATTCCCAACAGCCCAAAGAGAACCTCGCGCTGAACTTCGTGCGGATGCTTCTTGAATAGTTCAATCTGGTATATCCGCTTATAATTGACCCAATTAATGATAGAATTGATAACTGCCATACAAATTGTTTTTCGGAACCGTCAAATTTATTAAAAAATATGGCTTTGCTGCCAGTAACAAATAGCCACTTCGGGCTGATTCTGATAACGGGGGAACCCCAAATATAAATTGTTTGCTGAATTATAATTTTTCTATTTTTACTGAAATTTATATCTCTCTTCAATCAACTGAATCTATGAATTACATTGATCTTGTTCTTGGTATCTTTCTCATTATTGCAGCAATTCAGGGCTTTCGAAATGGATTTATTATCGAACTGGCCTCGCTTGCTGCCCTGGTTCTGGGAATCTGGGGCGGAATAAAATTTTCGGATTTTACCGCTGCTTTTATTACAAAAAATACAGGCTACCATTCGGAGCACCTTAGCACCATCGCTTTTGTAATTACTTTTATTCTGATCGTCATTCTTGTACATTTCATGGGAAAAATGCTCGACACAATTGTAAAAGCAATTTTTCTGGGTTTCCTGAACAGGTTGGCCGGCATCATTTTTGGCATTCTGAAAACTGCCGTGATTTTGAGTGTATTCTTGTTGCTTTTCGATAGCGTTGATGAAAATGTACATATTTTGCCATCAAAACAAAAAGCAGAATCAAAAATTTATGTACCAATGAAACAGCTGGTTCCAACTTTATTTCCATTTATCAAACTTTGGGATACCAATGAGAAAAATGACACTGAGGAAGTGAAACCAGCACAAAAAACTACCTGATCATTTGATCATTCAATCATTCAATCATTCATTTTATATCTTTGGGCAAATTTTCAGGATAGGGTTTTTTATTCCTGAACTTTGTGTAAACTGATAATGATTAAAAATCTGATAATGAATTTTGTTGACGAACTAAAATGGAGAGGCATGATCCACGATATTATGCCTGGAACCAAAGAACAACTTGATAAAGAATTAACCGGAGCTTATGTTGGCATCGACCCGACTGCCGACTCACTTCATATTGGTCATTTAGTGGGAGTTATGATGCTGAAGCATTTCCAGATTGCAGGCCACAAACCTTTTGCTTTGGTAGGCGGTGCAACCGGAATGATTGGCGATCCTTCAGGAAAATCGCAGGAACGAAATTTATTGGACGAGCCCACCCTGCGCCACAACCAGGAATGCATAAAAAAGCAACTGGCTAAGTTTTTGGATTTTGAGTCGGATGCTCCGAATGCTGCCGAAATGGTGAATAATTACGACTGGATGAAAGAATTCACTTTTCTGGATTTCATCCGCGACATTGGCAAACACATCACAGTAAACTATATGATGTCGAAGGATTCGGTTAAGAAACGACTTGATTCCGACAGCAGCGCCGGAATGTCGTTCACCGAATTTACTTATCAATTGGTTCAGGGAACCGATTTTCTGCATTTATATCAGGCAAAAAATGTAAAACTGCAAATGGGCGGATCGGACCAGTGGGGAAACATTACCACCGGAACCGAACTGATCCGCAGGAAAACGGGCGGAGAGGCTTTTGCGCTGACTTGTCCGCTGATTAAAAAAGCGGATGGTACCAAATTCGGGAAAACGGAATCGGGAAATGTTTGGCTCGATCCGAAACTGACTTCGCCCTATAAATTTTATCAGTTTTGGCTGAATACTTCAGACGAAGATGCCGAAAAATACATCAAAATATTTACGCTTCTTCCCCAAAGCGAAGTGGCAGAACTCATCAATCAACACTCTGAAGCGCCGCATCTGAGATTATTGCAAAAGCGTTTGGCCGAAGAAGTTACCGTGATGGTGCATTCGCGCGAAGATTATGACATGGCTGTTGAAGCTTCTCAAATCCTTTTCGGCCAGGGAACCGCAGAGCTGTTGCGCAAACTCGACAAAGAAACTTTCCTTGCAGTTTTCGAAGGTGTTCCACAATTCAAAATCCCGGGAACAGAGCTGGCTTCCGGTATTAAAGTAGTGGATTTACTGGCTGAAAAAGCGATGGTTTTCCCATCGAAAGGCGAACTGCGCAGAACCATTCAGGGAAATGGGCTGAGCATCAACAAAGAAAAAATTTCGGATCCGGAATTGATTGTAAATGCTGATTTCCTGATTGATGGAAAATATATTCTGGTTCAGAAAGGAAAGAAAAATTATTCTCTTTTGGTTGTTGAGTAAAGTTCAGGATATATTTTAGACTTCAGTAATAATAAATACATAAATGCTCCGTTAAAAATTCGACTAAACGACCTCTCTATGACACACTTTTTTGACAATGAAAATCTTCTTGAAATTATCTGGAAATGGAGAAAGCACCTGATTATTGTGGCTATTCTGGCCATGATTGCTTCAGCCTTTTTCTCTTCTTCAATGTTCATTAAGCCAAAGTATAAGTCAACAGCCAGAATTTATCCGAGCAACAACATTTATGTATTCAGCGACGAATCGCAAAGCGAGCAGTTACTCGAATTCATTACTTCTCTTGATATTAAACTGCGCACCATCGAGGCGTTTAATCTTGGCGAAGTTTATAAAATCAGCAAGAACGATCCGCAATACATGACCAATGTACTGCTTGAATTCAACGACAATATTTCTTTCAAAAAAACGGAATACGAAACCGTTGAAATCTCGGTTTTAGATACTGATCCGCAAAGGGCTTGCGATCTGTGCGATTCAATTATTCACTTCCTCGATGAAAAGATTGGGAAGCTGCACAAAATTAAGCACGATGAAGTTGCTGCCATTGCAAAAAAAGACTACGTCTTCATTAGTCATAAAGTAGATTCTCTGGAAGAAAAATTAAATTTTTTCAGGAAAGAATATCAGATTCTGGATTTCAGAACACAGGCTGAAGAGATTACAAAAGGAATGGTTAAGGTTTTGAGTTCGCAGCAAAAGAACTCTGCCGGCGGCAAGGAACTTAGCCAATGGTTGAAAAATTTATCGGAGAAAGGCGGCGAATATGAAATTCTGGACAAACAGCAAAATAAACTGGTCAGCCAGAAAGATTCAATAATGAAAGTCTATGACCAATCGGTTAGCAGTGCGAACAAAAAAATCGTATTTGGGCAGAGGGTTCAAAACCCGATTCCGGCCGATAAAAAGTCCTATCCGGTTCGTTCACTCATTCTGTTACTGTCAACATTTTCAGCAATTTTTGTTGCTATGTTAGTTATATTGCTGATCGAAAACAGAAAAAACACATAGACTGTGCACCAAGCCAGAGTAAAAGTTGCAATCTTTTATATTGTTTCAGCATTGTTTATATTGCTGAATGCTTATTTTCTGGTAAAAAAGCATTCAATGATTATCAATGCTTTACCTCTGGTTTTAGGAATTGTTCTGCTGACAATATACGCTTTTGATAAATTGTTGTATCTGGTTGTATTTTTTACTCCGCTCTCACTTCCTCTTTCCGAAATAATGCCCGGGCTCGCTTTCAACATGTTTTTACCAACCGAGCCCCTGCTTTTTGGAATATTGCTCATATTCCTGATGAAGATTTTTGCCACCGGAAAGTTCGACCGCGATATTTTGCGGCACCCGGTTTCGCTGGTTGTATATTTAAGCCTTTTCTGGATTTTGGTAACAACACTCACCAGCACAATGCCGCTTGTATCCTTTAAATTCTTTCTTACACGAATCTGGTTCATTGTGGGTTTTTATCTATTAACGGCCAAGCTCTTCGAATCAGGAAAAAACATTGAAAAATATATATGGCTGTATGCGGTTCCGTTGCTGATTGTGATTTTCTATGCAACTTACCGGCATCTGGGTTATGGTTTGTGGGACAAGCAGGCTGCAAATTTCGTTGTGAATCCATTGTACAACGATCACACCTCGTATGGTGCTGCCGTTGCCATGTATGTGCCTTTTTTATTTGGGTTTTCGTTCACTAAAAGCTATTCGCCGGCAGTAAAAAATGTTGCCAGGATTGTGCTGGCAATACTCCTGATGGGACTGATTCTTTCGTATGCCAGGGCCGCCTGGTTAAGTATAATTGCTGCTTTTGGAGTTTGGGTTATTATGCGTTTGAAAATGAGGTTTAAACCCATTTTTATTACCTTTCTGATCGCTCTTTCGGTTATACTTGTATTTCAGAATCAAATATTGATGTACCTCGAGCGAAACGACACAGAATCATCAGCCAATCTCACCGAACACGTTTCCTCGATATCAAACATCTCATCCGACGCATCAAATCTTGAGCGCATTAATCGGTGGAGTTGCGCCATCAGGATGTTTAAAGACAAACCTGTTTTTGGATGGGGGCCGGGAACTTACATGTTTAATTATGCTCCATATCAACTAACCGCCGACCGGACCATCATCAGCACCAATTCGGCCGACGGAGGGAATGCGCATAGCGAATACCTCGGCCCAATGGCCGAATCAGGACTATTGGGACTGATCACTTTTTTACTGCTCATCGGAGTTGTGGTTTATACAGCCATTCACACCTATACAAGAACAAACGACAAACGGCTTAAAACGCTTGTTATGAGCGCACTGCTAGGTTTGATAACCTATTATATCCACGGAATTCTCAACAATTTTCTGGATACAGATAAACTTTCAGTGCCATTTTGGGGATTTACTGCAATTATCGTGGCTGTTGATATTTATACCAGAAAAGAAGATCAGAATAAGGCACTTCCCGAAAATCAGGTGTAAAAAAAATGGCCCGCGATGCAGGCCATTTCTATATTCATATCCAAAAGGACTATTTATTTTTTAACACGTTCGTAATAGCAACGATCGCGGGTATCAATTTTTATGATATCATCGTCGTTTATAAACATCGGAACCATCATTTCGGCACCAGTTTCGAGTGTTGCAGGTTTTAGTGCATTCGAACTTGCTGTATTTCCTTTTTCACCGGCCATGGTCGAAGTTACCTGAAGTTCAACAAAAGCGGGCAATTCAACTGTAAGCGGAGTTTCGGTTTCAGCATGTACATTTATTTCAACAACTTGTCCTTCTTTCATTAAGTCAGCATTCTCAATCAAATCGGGCGAAATAGAAATCTGCTCGAAAGTTTCAGAATTCATAAAGTTAAAACCTGTTTCATCCTTGTATAAATACTGATAAGGGCGGCGTTCGACCCTCACTACTTCAATTCTTACTCCGGAAGAAAATGTATTGTCAATCGTTCTTCCGGTTTTAATGTTTTTTAGTTTTGTTCTAACGAATGCCGGACCCTTACCCGGTTTAACGTGTTGGAATGATACAATTTGGAACAACTGCT
>Ga0154413_1094_pt2 | contig 26862 bp, 20 predicted proteins | sample RifGroB2_FD_115917 | JGI IMG/M metagenome (GOLD analysis project Ga0154413, IMG submission 115917) | Bacteroidetes bacterium GWB2_41_8 | reverse complement strand
TGCTTCTTCCAGCGCTTTTGCTTCAGTTACTTTTTCGGCGGCTACAGCTTTTCGGCGGGCTTCGGCTTCTTTTTCACGACGATCGGCGTCGGAATTGGCAATCGTAATTTTGGCAATATTTTCACCTTCAACAGCTACGGCATCGGCTTTGGCTACCTGTACGCGCTGTTCCTGATGAGCTTCGGCCTGACCAATTTCTCCGTCACGGTTTTTCTCGGCCACACTTTTCTTTGCGTCGTTGATGGCTTTTGCGGCAGCTTCTTTTCCCAAAGCTTCGATGTAGCCCGACTCATCGTTGATATCGGTAACATTTACGTTGATTAGTTTTAAGCCGATTTTTTTCAGTTCAGCTTCAACATTCGACGAAACGGCAGCCAGAAATTTATCGCGGTTGCTGTTAATTTCTTCGATGTCCATTGTTGCAACCACCAAACGCAATTGACCAAAAATGATGTCTTTCGCAAGGTTGCTGATGGCTTCCTGCTGCAAACCTAGCAAACGCTCGGCAGCATTGGTCATAATAGTTGGTTCAGTCGAAATACCGACAGTAAAGCGTGAAGGCACGTCAACACGGATATTTTGCTTGCTAAGCGCACTCCGAAGGTTAATTTCGATCGAAATTGGTGTAAGATCGAGAAACTCGTAAGCATGAATAATAGGCCAGATAAAAGCGGCACCCCCGTGAATACACTTTGCAGAACGCGACTCACTCTCGATACCTTTGCCCACTTTTCCGTAAACAACCAATATTCGGTCGGAAGGACAGCGTTTGTAGCGCTTCACCATGGCAACAATGATGATAAACAGGAACAGGGCAGCAATGCTGACCATTACAACAAAATAATCGTTCATAGCTAATTGATTTATTGGGTTTTAATGTATTTTCAGAAATTGTGCAGTTATCTAGTTTCGTTTTACAAGCAGTATTTGCTGGTCGATCACATCGAGTACTTCGATGAGTGAAGAAGTTACAATCGGTTCAGAATCGTCGGTAATGGCATCGAGCGTGCGGATAGAACCTTGTACGGTTAATTGTACTTTTCCCATGCCCTTGCGATTTGCGGGAATTGTCAGATATACTTCACCCAAACGGCCGATGGCGTTCTTCATATTCAGTGTACCGCTATCGGTTAGTTTCGACATGAAATAAAACAATGAAGCCATTGCGACCATCATCAATAAACCACAAATTACCGACAGCAAAATAACCAGCCACGGAGCAACACCTCCACTCAAAAGGCCAAGTCCCGACCAGCCAAACATGGTAAAAAAACCAACAATACTTTTAACCGAAAGGAATTGAAAAGGGATGCTGTCACCATCTGCTATCGAGCTGTCAAAACCGGTTTGCACATCAGATTCCAAATCAGAACCAAAAATGGTGAGTATTAGAATTACGAAAAAAATGAGTGTTGCGGGCGCTGTAATAACCCAGTAAACCTGTGTTAACACGTCTAATTCGCTCCAAACAGGAAAAATTGATAGTAACATAGATGATTTTTTAGGTTTGTGTGGGATAAATGTACGCAAACATTATCATAATCCGCGCTAAAAAAACCTTCTAATCTGAAATATTTGTCGGTAAATGTCTGAAAAAAGTGCCTGAATAATGGCTATTGGGGCAATCGGTTTTTACATTTCCATATAATATATTCAACTGTCGCATTCTGTAACTTACCGCCCGGTGTAGATATAATCAGGGCAATAACGGAGCTTTCGCCTGAAATAGAAAAAGGCTGTCTCGCAGTCTGACCAGGTCATTAACTCTTGAGACAGCCTTTTCAAGGCAATTTATATTGTGCGTTAAACTACTCCCTGCGAAATCATCGCATCGGCAACTTTAATGAAACCACCAATGTTGGCGCCTTTCACGTAGTTGATGAAGCCGTCTTTCTCGGTTCCGTATTTTACGCAGGTTTCGTGAATATTGATCATGATCTGGTGCAAACGGGCATCCACTTCTTCGCGGGTCCAGGGCAAACGCATCGAGTTCTGTGTCATTTCCAATCCTGAAGTTGAAACACCTCCGGCATTGGCTGCCTTGCCAGGGCCATAAAGGATTTTGGCTTCAATATATACTTCAACCGCTTCAGGAGTCGATGGCATGTTGGCTCCTTCAGAAACTAAATAACAACCATTGCTAACCAATGCTTTGGCATCGTCTTCGTTGATTTCGTTTTGCGTGGCACATGGGAAAGCAGCGTCGCACTTGATTCCCCACGGAGTTTGTCCTTCGAAATACTGCGCGCCATATTTATCAGCGTATTCTTTAATACGTCCGCGGCGGATATTTTTCAGTTCGAGCACAAAAGCGAGTTTTTCTTCATCGAAACCGGCTGGATCATAAATAAAACCGGCAGAATCGGACATGGTAACCACTTTGGCGCCCAACTGGATGAGTTTTTCAACAGCATACTGCGACACGTTTCCTGAACCTGAAACCACCGCGATCTTGCCTTTTAAATCCTGTCCGCGTGTTTTCAGCATTTCTTCAGCAAAGTAAACAGCGCCGTAGCCTGTTGCCTCCGGACGAATCAAACTTCCGCCCCACTCGATGGCTTTTCCGGTCAAAACGCCAGTGAACTCGTTACGGATGCGTTTGTATTGTCCGTAGAGGTAACCTATTTCGCGGCCGCCAACGCCTATATCACCGGCAGGAACATCGGTATCGGCACCAATAAAGCGCTGCAACTCGGTCATAAAGCTCTGGCAAAAGCGCATCACTTCGTTGTCTGATTTTCCTTTCGGATCAAAATCTGAACCACCTTTTCCACCGCCCATAGGAAGTGTGGTGAGGCTATTTTTGAAAACCTGTTCGAACGCCAAAAATTTCAGGATACCCAAATTTACCGTTGGGTGAAAACGCAAACCGCCTTTGTATGGGCCGATGGCACTGTTCATCTGGATGCGGAAACCGCGGTTTACCTGAATTTCGCCGTTATCGTCCACCCACGGAACGCGGAACATCATCACTCTTTCAGGTTCAACCATTCGTTCAAGAACTTTGGCATAGTGGTATTTGGGGTTTTCTTCGATGAAAGGCATCAGCGATTCAACTACTTCTTTTACTGCCTGATGGAATTCAGATTCTCCCGGGTTTTTGGCAATTACTTTTGCCATGAACTCGTTTACTTTTACATTTAAAATGTCGGCCATGATAATTTGATTTTTTATGAATAAATTTTTAGGATTCTCCTTTTTCGGGAAAGACCAGCGATCTTTCGAGCCTAAAAATAATATCCATAACCGATGCTTCAGTCTAAACTGATTGCATTTACGTGTTTCACGTAAGGGAAGAAGTTCGGAGTGAACTAGAGTTCGGAGTGCCTAAAGTATTTCAGAAACCATCAACTTTAGGCACTTCTAAATCTCTATAATATTGTTCTTGATGGCAAACTTCACCATATCCACCGTGCTTTTCAGGTTGAGCTTTTGCATGATGTGGTTCTTGTGCGATTCAACAGTTCGAACGCTGATGAAAAACTTGTCGGCAATTTCCTGGTTGGTGTAGCTTTCACCCCAAAGTTTGAGGATTTCAACCTGGCGCGAACTCAAGTTGTTGATGTCGGCATTTTGGCTCAATTCATCGGCTTTCAGGCTCGAAATATAGCGGTTCAGCAAAAGGTGGGTGATCGATTTGCTGTAATAATCGTGCCCGTTGCGCAGGGTGTAAACGGCTTCGAGCAGGCTGTTGCGGTCAGAATCTTTGCCCAAAAAACCCTTGGCCCCGGCTTTGATGGTTTTCAGCACAATTTCCTCGCTATCGATTACCGAAACAATCAGGATTTTCAGTTTGGGGCTGCTGATAGTTAGTTGAACAATCAGGTTCAGGTTTCGCACCGAAATATCGTGCATGTTCAAAATCAGTACATGAACCTGAATGGATTTCAGTTTTTCGGTCAGCACATTGCGGTCGTCGCAGTTCAGCACGACCCTGAAATCGGAAACTCCCGAAAGCAAGCCCGACAGGCCCTCCAAAGCCAGCCTATGTTCATCAAAAAGTGCAATATCAATCATTTAAAATCTCTTTGAGGCTGTTTAAGACAAATCTAATCAGCAGCCAGATTTTTTGTTATATTTTAACTTAACTCACCCAATCCGCCATTCGGCGGCTTTGCCCCTCTCTTCAAAAGAGAGGGCAAAGCGAGCACAGCAAGCTCGGGGTGAGTATAAAAAGCAAAAATGCAACATTTTATCGTTCCTATTACTTACTTATTCATTCACAACTATTGCCGAAGTTTTCAGCCTGCCATCCATCAAAATCGTCAGCGGTTTTTTAAATTGTACGTGTTTAAAGAAACCGGTTTCGTGAACCACTTTTTGATTGTTCAGCACATCCCAGCGCACAAAATCGGTTGGCGACGAATGCAGCACCGAAAAGTAGCCAATATTCATGGAAGTTACATTGTGGAAAAAGTGCGACCCGAGCGACGAATCCAGCGGATAATTGTCGAGGCTCACTTCAACGATCACTTTGGCGTTCGAAATCTGCGACCAGTTGACCGGAATTCCCACAAAACGGTCGCGACTTCCCCACCTTCCCGGTCCGATCAGCACATATTGCCTTTTCTGCCTGATCATCATGTTGTTCAGAAATTCGATTTCGGCAGCCATTTCAATGGTTTTCAACTTGCTGAATTTTTGGGTGTCCACAAAAATGACGTCTCTGATATCCTTTATTTCGCCATTCCCAAGGCTGGAGCGTGTAAACAAAGCCATTTGCGAACGATCGAGCTTGTCGAGCACGATGTGTTGATTGATCTGATTGCCAATCAATGGCTTAATCTGAAGCAGGTAAAACGTGGGTAATCCGTTTTTCGAGCGGTCAAGATCAACGGCATACTCGATTTCCACCGGAGAGCCAAATGCTTCTTTCACCGTGTTCAACATGATGCTGATGGTTTCGGCCAAAGGAATGTAATTGTATTGCAGAATATCGGCAAAGTTTACGATTCGCGGACCATAAGTGCCCAAGCCCGGCTCAATGCGGTCGTTGTTCGGATTATAAACCGAGGCGCAATGTGTCAGCGTTCCGTGCTTTTCGGCCTCGCTGATGTCGAGCAATTTTAGCGCTGCAAGTTCGCCGTGTTCCAGAAAATCAATGTCGGTATCGCTGGTATCGAGCGCGTAAAACTGAACCTGCGAACTGTTCAGTAAATCTTTGATGCTGTGAATGGTGACCTTCGGATATTTGGGCGAAAAGCGGAACGATTTCCAGCCATCGACCACGTAAGTTCCCAAACCCACCGCGGCCACGGCAAAACCTTCTTCGGGTTTCATGTTGGCCACCGGATAATAATTGTACGACTGCGCCACACCGCTAATATGTGGATAATAATATTCACCGTATTGGTTACCAACCAGTTCCTGAAGCACTACAGCCATTTTTTCTTCTTCGATTTTATGATGGATGATCGAAAAATAGTTTCGCGCTTTCTCCGAGAACGTTGATGCATAAACCAACTTGATGGCCGTTGAAATCCTTTCGAGGATCAGCCTTTTATTGGTGGCATGGTTGGGGATAATGTAGGTGTCAAAAACCCCTGCAAATGGCTGTGTGATAGAATCTTCAGAAGAACTCGACGACCGCACGGCAATAGGTTTGTCGATTTGCGAAACAAAAACTTTCAGCTTTTTCAGGAGCGAAATAGACAAATGCGCGTCCACAAAATGCCGCCTTAATTCGGCGTACGAAATATCCGGATCGATGATTTTTTCAAACAGCTTGTTTTTAGCGATAAAGTGCTGAAATTCGTTCGACCCGATGATGACCGTGATCGGGGCCATAATGTTGATTTTGTTGGCCAAAGTCGGAAATTCGAGGTTGTAGATCAGGGTGTTGATAAAAGCCAGACCACGGCCTTTCCCTCCGAGCGAACCTCCGCAGAAGGAAACAATATTTTTTTCATCGAGTGTCGAAGTCTCGTCGAAACTCAAAATTTTGCCTTTTTTCTTTTCTTCCCGGTAGTGATTGATGGTATCCAAAAAGAATTGCCGCATCTCGTTCATGTCTTTGAACGTATTGGCCGACACCGGGTTGAGTGTTTTGGCAAGCTGTATTTCGCCGCGCGACATAAGCCACAGCGAAAGCTGGTTTTCGGAAGCATGAAGGTACAGCGACTCATCGGGTACTTCCTGAAGCAGAGTTTCGAACTCGCGCAACGACCGCGCCACACCGATTTTGTTCCCTTCCTTGTCTCTGAAAACGAAATTTCCGAAGCCCAGGTAGCTCATAAGAAATTGTTTGAGGTCGTTCAGCAGGGTTTCCGAATTTTTATTGATGAACGCTACCTCTAGCTCTTTGGCCACCTGCTCGTTGCGGTTTTCCGACGACTGAAGGATAATGGGGATTTTTGAAATGTGCGATTTTACATACTTGATAAAATTTACCCCGGCATGTTTGTCCATTTTTCCGCCGCGGTCGAATTCCACATCCGAAATCACGCAGAGCAAAAAATCTTTGTATTTATTGAAAATGGCGATGGCTTCCTCGTAATTCCGGGCCAGCAGAATTTTGGGTCTCGAACGCATTTTCGAGATCTTGTCGAGCTCGTTTTTTTCCACCTCGGGCAACAATTGCTGCACCTGTCCAAACACAATGTCGTACAATATCTGGAGGTATTTCGAATAATAAAGCGGCGAATCTTCAATTAGCAAAATCACCCTCACCAAGCCAATCCGTGTGTCGTTTTCCACGTTCACCTTATCTTCGGTCGATTTTACGATGGCAAACAAAATGAGCGAATCGCCGTTCCACACAAACAGTTTATCGACCGACCGGATGGTGGGAACCAGTTCTTCAAAATATTTGATGTCGCTCTTTTTGTTCAGGAGCAGGTAAATGGGCAGCGATTCCTTTTTTGCACGGATTTGCTCGCTCAACAGCACCGGCGCTTCGCGATCCATGCCAGCCATCAGGATAACCAAGTCGAAATGAGTGGTTTCCAATAAACTCAAGGCTTCTTCAGCTGACGAAACCCCGGTGATGCGCGGAACCGAAAACAGGCTGTACTGATAAGCTTCACCCATAAACTTTTCGAAAAACGAATCTTCGCTTTCCAGCGTAAACGCGTCGTACAAAGTGGCCACAAACAGGATGTGCTTGATCTTGTACTTCATCATGTCGAGGTAAATGTACTTATCGATCGACTGTTGATTGAAGTACAACTGAAGCGGTTTTTTGCTTCTGGCCAGCGAGTTGCGGAACTCGTCAGACGGTTGGATGGCCTGCACCGGCACCCCTTTCCGGTGAATGATTTCGCGCCCCTTGAAATTGTTGAGATACCCGCTGATCATCCGGGCGATATTCGTGAGCAGATTGCGCTCTTCTTGCAGGAAAGGCCCTTCGTCTTCTTTCGGAAATTGCTTCAGGTAAAATATTTCGATGGAACCTTTCTTGTTGTCGATGGTCACAAAATTTTCGGTCTGCACCCATTCGGTTTCCTGAAAATGATGGCTGGTGTATGATTTGCCCTCGTAGCGGATGCGCGAAACCGTATATTTCGGGTATTGCCACGATTTGGGCAAAATGGCGCAAATTTCCATCAGCGTTTCATCAACCGATTTGCCCTCGTCGATAATCTGCGTGGTTTGGTTGATGGCTTTCAGCTCTTTCAGGCGCTCGGTATTTTTAACCAATAATTCCTGAAGGTTTTTTTTCGAGGCAGTTCCTGAAATTAAAGCCGCCAGATTGTCGATCAGGTTGCGCTCTTCGGCCAAAAAAGGCCCTTCGGCAGCCTCCGGAAATTCGTTGAGGTAAAAAATCTCGATTGCTCCTTTGGTCGAATCGGGCGTGTCGAATTTCTGCGCCAACTTCCATTTCGTTTCCCTGAAATTGGGGCTGGTAAAATTTCGGTTTCCATACCTGATTCGGGCTACCGATTGCCACGGATATTGCATGGCTTCGGGCAGGAACGAGCAAACCTCCTGTAAAACATCGTTGAGCGAAGTACTTTTTTTCAGGATTTCGGTAGTGCGGTTAATACTTTTCAGCTCTTTTTGCCGCTCGCCCATGTCGAAGCTGAGTTTTTCAAGCTGTATTTTGGAGATCAGGCCAACTATCAAAGGCGTAATCATCCGCAATGTCGATTCCGCTTCTTCAATACTGTTTCCTGAAGAATTGGCAATCACCGAATGTGACAGGAACAGCTCGATCATCCCTTTTTGGTCATCGGGCAACTGAAAGTCGTTTTTAACCAGCACCGAAGTTTCTTCGAACTGATGATTCAGGTAGGTTTGGCCATTGAACGAAATGCGGACAGAAACCGCATTGGCTTTTGCCGAATTTCCGGCAATGGTATCGCAAATATGTTGCAGCGACCAATGTACATTTTCGGCCTCGCCAAGTATCTCGATGAGCCTGATCATTAAATCGTCGCGCAAGAACAGTTCGGTATGTTTTTCCATGATTTTCCCTTTACAGAATTCCCTTCGAAATTAGCACATAAAATGGTTACGGCGAACCCATCGCCAAACCAAAAACCAAAAATATGTGGTTGATTAAGCCGGAATACTAACAACATCCGAAACTTCGCATCTGTTTTGAGTGTTAAATCCAACACATCCAAAACGTTTGTTCATTTCTTCAAAATTCGGATAATAGGCGTTGAAGTTAAACCCATCGACACACACTGCTTTTTCGTTTCCGCAGATGCTTACTTTGAAAATATCATGTCCTCCTTGTTCTATGGTTTTTTGCTTATGCAAAAATGCCTGAGTCGCAATATTGTTTTTGATGGTGTGTGAGCAGGTTTCTTTAATTGTTTTGCCCGAACCAACTACAAAAACCTGATTAATACTGTTATTGCGTAATACTCGACCGGTAATTTGACAGATAGTCGCTCTTTCCCCAAAGCTTCCGTCGTCGGTAATCGTAATCAGTTCGTCCGACACTGCACTCATTTCATTCTGAAGTACAATTCTATCTTTGGTTTGGGCCGAAAGTACAGTAAAAATGCGGTTTCCGGAAGCACGCAGCGAACTTATGATTGGGAAAAGTGCGAGGATTCCCTGTTCATCGCCAATGCACAAAACTGTTCCAAAGTCCTCGATTTGTGCCTGATAGCCAAACGGACCATCTATTCGCGGGAGGCAACTTCCTTCGATCAATCTCGATAAGGTTCTGCTGTTTTCATCTGACGGAGAAACAATGATGGTGATTGTCGATTTTTCGGGGTTTGTTTTTATTACCGGAAATGAAATTCCCTGATCACTTTCCTGCATCCTGATGATAATGTATTGGCCTGTCTTAATGTTATTTATGGAGATTGATGTCCTAATTTCAAATTTCACCAGACCTTCAGAAATATGTTTTTTGGTTAGAATTCTGTTCATTTTTTACGGGTTTAAATAGCGGTTTTGAAGATAGATTGAATCGACCTCACAAAAAAAATCGCTGCCCGAATTACGTGTTTCTACTACGTGAAAGACGGAAAAGAGGTCAGCATAATCAGCGCCACATCTAAAAAAAATATAATTTTTGGATGTATTAATTACAGAAACAGGACTTACGGGGTTACCGAAAAAATAATCATAAAAAAGGGAATGACATCAAGTCATTCCCTTTTTTATCGTCTTAAATATCAGACCTGTTTACGACAGCACCGACATTGCAGCGCCAATCAGGTTAGCGTTTTCAATACGCGAGAGCTGAACTTCCTTGTCGCCAAGTCCGCTCTCTGTAAGCAGTTCTTTCAGGGTGGTATTCACTATATCTGCATACTTGGCATTGTTGGTTTTTACCTTGCTCCAAAACAAACTACCTTCAGCCAAAACCTGTATTTTTTTCACCGATGGGTAAGCAGAGTTCAGGTTCATTACCAGTCCGGCAATTGATGCTGCCACTAGTTTGGCCGATCGTTCATAAATCTGGAATGCGGTTTCAACGTATTCGGTTTTAAACTGATCCGGATTATTCATCATCTTGCTCAGGCCGGCAGCATCCAGGTTTACATCCAGACCGTCGTTCGGGTAAACGGCACGAAAAATACGGCCAAGGTACATACCCGAAATTGCTTTTTCAAAACGCTGAAATCCTTTGTTGTCGGAGTTTACATCCACATCCACATCGTATGAGGTGAGGTGTGGCGGATCAAAATTACCTGATTCCAGATTAACCGGAGTTTCGCCCGACCAGCCTTCCATTCCTTCAATTTTTGGAATATAGCTTGAAGGGAAGAAGGTGGCCATGTTGGTACCAGTTCCAACGATTAATCCAACATAGGCATCGTATCCCGGATTTGCCAAACCAGCAAACAAGCTTGTAATAGTATCGTTTACAACAGCAATTTTACCATTAAATCCTGCATTCAAGGTTTTATTAAGATACTCTACCATTGGAGCTCCAATTGGTTTTCCGGCCATGTTTGGAATATTCACGCCCTTGGTCCAGAGAATAAGCTCTGCATCGCCATTCAACATGGGTTTTGCCGGATAGGAAAAACAATAGCCGATGGGTGAATCTGCAGGAAGATCGAGCTGATTAATTACTTCGGCTTCAGAATTATACAGGTCGGATTCTGTAAATCCCTCGATTTTCATTTCAGTAATGTTTTTTTCAGCCATGCCGGTAATTTTAGTTTCATTACCGACCGAAACCACGGCAGCGCGAAAATTAGTTCCGCCAAGGTCGAAAACGGTAGCTTCACCGCTAATTCCATCCTTTTTAGGATGAATGTACGTTGGAAGGCACTTAATTTCTGTCCCGTCGTTTTGAAGTCCAGTCTGAATCTTATGCTTCAGGTCTTTGGCAATTTCGAGTAGTTGCTCGTTACTAAGGGCAAATTGGTTATGCATTTTGTGAGTTTTAGGTTGTTTACTTTTGATTGTGTGATTCGCTAAATTAGGAAAATCATCTTGTATCAGCAAAAGGAATTTTTAAGGGGTTGAAGCATTGATTAAAAGCGGAATCCTTTGTTGGGGATCAGGAGGCATACGCATAAAAAAAGAGCTACAAATTTAATTTTTGTAACTCTTTGATAATCTGTGTGGAGAATATCGGAATCGAAACTGCCAATTTTGCTGAATTTCTGAACCGTTCCAAAATATGAAAAATGTATATAAAAACCTTATATATAAAGGTATTACAAGCATTATTCGATGTTGAATAGCATTTAATATTATGGAATATGATTGTATTTTGGCTGACTAACCGTTGACTAAATTATTTTAATGCACTATCTTTGGAGTGTGTTAATTCAAAAGTCAACGAATATGGCAACAATCAAGTTTTTACTTCAAAGCAAAACCAATCCGGCTAATATCTATGTGCGACTATCAATTGACAGGAAAACTGTACTAAAGCGGAAAACTGGCTATGTGATTAATCCAAACAATTGGAGCGAGAAAACCAGTTTGCCAAAACCAGGGGATGAAAGCCAAAAGCAACTCAAGATTGATTTAGGGAAATTGGCAAATGCCATAGAAGAAAACCTAAACAATGCAATTACCAAGGGTGATGAAATTACAGGAGATTGGTTGCAAAATCAGATTGATGCGATTCAAGGGAGACAGAAAAAGACTGATCTTGACCGATTGACCAACTACATTCAGAACTATGTTGACAACCTGAAATACAAAGAATATTCGAACGATAAAAAAGGTGCTGCAAAAGGTACTTTTCTAAAATATCAAACGATAAAAAATAAGATTTTAGATTTCGAGAAATTCAAGAAAAAGCACTATTATCTAAAAGATGTTGATTTGAGCTTTCGTAATGAATTGTTGAAATACTTCGTTGAAGTAGATAAACTCAATAGTAATACAGCCGGACGATATATTCGCGCATTGAAGACCGTTTGTTTGGATGCTCAACTGAATGGCATTGAGGTAAATAAACAATTAGCACAGATAAAAGGATTCACCGAAAAAGCTACCAAAGTATTCTTAACTTTCGAAGAACTTGACAAGATCGAGAATAAAACATTTGAACGAGTGGCACTTGAAAATGCGAAGGACTGGCTGATTATTGGCTGCTACATTGGCCAAAGAGTATCTGACCTACTATCTCTTACCAGAGAAAATATTAATGTACGGAACGGTCTTGAATTGCTTGAATTGGTGCAAAAGAAAACCGGAAAACATGTAGCCATGCCAATCCCTCCAAAAGTTAAATCAATCCTGGATAAACGCAATGGGCAATTCCCCGATAAAATTAGTGATCAAAAATTCAACCTTCATATTAAAGATATATGCGAACTGGCAGAAATAAATGAACCAACCAAAGGATCTAAACTAACAGCAATTGGGGAATATAAAGATAAAAAGTGGCGTAAAGATTTTGGGACATTCCCAAAACACGAACTGATTACAAGCCATGTCTGCCGCAGATCATTTGCATCTAACTTTTATGGTGAAATTCCTACCCCGGTTCTAATATCAATAACTGCTCATGCGACCGAAAGGCAATTTCTTGAATACATCGGACAAAAGACCAATGACTTTGCGATACAACTTGTTGATTATTTGAATAAACAAGTTCAAAAAGCATCTGAAAAACCACAAATGACCGTTTTAAGGAAAGCAGAATAGCCATTAATTTATCCTTTTTGATTTACACAATATGAATATCACCACTTTAACAGAAGAACAACTCAAAAAATTATCACAACATCAGTTGTTAGAGTTACTCCAGCATGTAGATAGATGGTTGCTGCCTACGCCTGAAGCTCAAATTAGAAAGGATTCAGTTTCGAAACAAATTAAAGTATTGAGGTTGACCTCTTCTAAATTCAATGCAAACTACAAAACAAAATTCCAACAATATTCTGTAATTATTGATGTAGCAACCAACTTAAAGCCAGTAAAAGAGAAGTGGCTTATTGACTTTATCAACGGGATTGATCATGGTTTTTCTGATCATCAAGAGGATAAGAAAAAATCAAATACACTTAGACGGCCTGTCTTTATTGTTATTGCTCTATTTATATCGACGAAGTATTATCAGGAATACTTTATAGAAAGGAGAATCCCAGAATCTGATTCTATTGAAACTATAATGAATGAATATATCAGGGAAACAGTCAATACAAGAGATGTAATAAGAACTTTGGCTCAACAGAAACGAATGATCTTATTCGATCCAAAACAAATCAAAAAATTGAAATTAGAATATTTGATAGAACAAAACGAACTCGCCAAAGAATTTAACAATCAACAAACTGATAAAAATAATCCGTACCCTAGGATTTTCGTAAGCGGGATTGCCTATAAATTATTTAAACACTGGCAAGAACAAGTAAGTGGAAACACTCATTTAGCAGAATACAGTTTCATATATAGAGCAATGATTAAGGATAGATATATTTTTGAAAATGTTAGATCAACAGAATTTATTGATTTTCTAAACACTAATTTTGAAGTAACCCTTTCTGAAATAAAAACATACGACCTTTGCAAAGGCAGAAATAAGATTGCAAGATATTCTACTGCAAAACGGTTATTTCAACTTTAATCAATAACTCTTTAAAATCGTCGTGAAAAAACTACGATTTCGTCTTGAACTCACGATAAGAGATATTATTCTTTTGTGGATACTTAATTTTAAACGTATCCATCATGCAAGGAACAATTCAATTTATTCAATCTTCACCTGAAGAATTAGAAAATCGGATTTATAACCGATTCAAAAATGAAATCGACAACCTGAAGTCAGATTTTCAGCCCAAACAACCCACCGAATACCTAACCCGGAATCAAGTTAAGGAAATGTTGGGTGTTGATCTCTCAACAATCCATAACTGGACCAAGCGGGGCAAATTAAAGGCTTATGGTCTTGGAAACCGAGTTTACTACAAACGCAACGAGATAGAACAGGCCATCGTTCCACTCAACCAATAAGGGTGCGATGATTGATTTTCTAAAAATAGCAATATTTGATTCTGTACAAATTGAAAGGATTTGGAATAATCCACTCCTTGAATATTGTAGTGAAAAGAAACGCAGAATAACAGAAGATGAAATACGCACATCGAAAACGAAAATTTATAGGAATCTGGTATTTGAGAAATATGCCAATAGCCTTTATATCAAAGGCAGTATTCATGCTTTTTTTAACGATGGCATTCACAACGCGAATGATTTTAGTTTCGTCTATTCGATCAATACAATTCTCCATTTGGCTAAAACACTTGATTTGGATTTGACAAAGTGTTTCATTCAGAATATTGAATTTGGTTTAAACATCCTGCCAATAGAAACTGTCAAGAACATCATAAACTGGTTAAAGTACCACGAGCGAAACGAGTTTTTCAAAGATCCTGAATTACAGTATTCAAAACGTAGCCAAAGTTACACGAAGAACTACAAGGCGAACAACTACAAGGTGATAAAGGCATACGCCAAAGACATACAGCCATTTAACGGCAAAACCTATGAACACCATAATACAATGAGGATTGAAATAAAAAGTAAGGAAACAAAATACTTTAAACACTTTGGGATTTACAAACTCACTGACCTCATAAAACCTGAAATATACCTGGCATTATCGGATGAGTTGATAAAAGAATGGGATAATGTTCTGATACTGGAAAAAGGATTGCAGGGCGAAGAAAAGAAACTGGACAAATATCTTAATTCTGATTTTTGGGAGAATTGCCTGAATGAATACCGGAATAAGTTTGCTTCAGAAAAGAAGAAATATTCCGAAATCGTAAATCATTATCCTGAAAACATACATTCTGACATAAAAAATAAACTCAAATCGAAGTTAGATCTATTCGCAAAAGAGTTAAAAAGTAGTGCAATTTCCAAAGGTATTCAAGATGTAAAAGTGGTGCAATTTCCAAAGTCTATAAGGATGGAATCTGCACCAATCTGTTTGATTACAGGTGTTGACATTTCAATGCAAAAAAAAGATAGTCGGTTTTTATCAACCACCGGCCTCCGCTGGCTGAAGGATAATGATCCCTGCCAATATCAAATCATCAGTAAATGCTTTTTACCAAATCATGGGGTTATTTTAAATCACACTAAATATGAGCAAAATGAAATCAGTCATATCGCTAAACAAATCAGAAACGAATATCATAACCGAAGGCGATATTTTGATCGCGTACCGCCAAACCAACTTTCCATCTTTGGATCTTAATCTTCAGTTTTTATTTTATTCTAAATTCAGTTTGCTCTTGACAATGCTCCAAATATCAGAATGAATCTTTTGGATTGAGTTCCCGGCATTGATGATGAAAATGTTTTCATCGTGGCCATAAAGATCAAATGCTTTTAGATATTGATTGTGGGTTTTTATAAGTTTTTCTCTGGTTTCAAAGAGTTCCAACTGTTTTCCCCTTTTTTTAACTCTTTCGTAGCTTTGCTCGGGATCAATATTCAAGTAAAAAGTAAGATCAGCTTTTAAAAGAGATTTGCATAGCTCATTAGACTCTACTAACCATTTTAAGGGAACTGCATCCGATTGAAAAGCATAGCTGGAAAAATAGTACCTGCTGGCGATGATGTTATTCCCATTCGCAAGTTTTTCATTCAGTCCGTTAATCGGATTGGTAATGTGCTCCAAGCGATCTGCCAAAAAGAGCGCAGCAATGGATTCATTGGCGAGAGTGATTTTGCCAGTCATAACATCCTGAATCATTTCACCAACCGGATTATTCGTTGGTTCTGATTCAATCAGTACTCCCAGCCCACGATTCTCAAACTTTTGTTTTAACAGATTGATCTGTGTTGACTTACCACTTCCGTCAATTCCTTCAAAAACAATAAATAAGGATTTCATTTTAACTCTTTACAAAAACGGTTATTTGTCATTAAGACAATATCATGATCATTTTAAAGTAAGCTTACTCCGTGAAACGATAAATTGGCTTTGTTGTTGTAACTATTCCTTAAAATCCTCCTTATTATACAGATTCCATATATTTAAACTTGTACCTAAATCTTTTCCTGAAAACATTATTAACAGTAAAGATTTGTTGATAGTGTTTTCTTAACTTGCGGGGCTAAACAAAATTTAAAAAAGAAACCAGGATAAATGAAGAGAGATACCGAAATTTCAAAAGAAGTTGCCCTGATTTGGAATACCGCTAATGATGTACTTAGAGACATTTTTCAACGTACGGAATACCCGGATATTATATACCCGATGGTACTGATACGCAGGATTGAAGGCGTAATGATTGCCAAAACAGAAGAGTTGAAAAAACGGCTAGAAGTACAATTGGCAAAAGTTGATACCGCGAGTCAGATACAAATACTGAACAGCAAAGTGTTGCAGGAAATTAAATTTAACAACACCAGCGAATTTACATTGCAAAAAGTGGCTAATGAAGGTGAAAGCAGTATCAAGAATAATTTCATTAGCTACCTGAACGGTTATACCGACAATATCAAAATCATCATCGACCGTTCGGGCATACGATCACACATCAACAAATTGGCTGAAGAAAAGATACTGTTCATGCTCATTAAGGACTTTGCCCAGATTGATCTCAGTCCGGAAAAAGTAAACAATATCAAAATGGGTTATGTGTTTGAAGAGTTGGTTCGTAAATTTTCGGAAGCGAACAATGCTGAAGCCGGAGAACACTACACACCAAGGGAAGTCATTGACCTGATGACTTACATGCTCGATATGGATGAGAAAGCCATTAATGACGGACAACTTATAACTATTTACGATCCAGCCTGCGGCAGCGGAGGAATGCTTTCGGCAGCCAAAGAGTTTATCGAAGAAAAAATAAACAAGAATGCCAAGGTTGTTTTATACGGACAGGAAGTAAACGACAAAACCTGGGCAGTAGCACAAGCCGACCTGTTATTGAAGGGTGAAACTGCCTACATTACCAAAGGTGACACGTTATTCGAAGACGGTGCGATCGGTGAACAGTTCGACTTTATGCTTTCAAATCCGCCGTATGGCAAAAGTTGGAAGAAAATACAAAAGAAAGTAATGGCTCACAGCAACGGCAGGTTCGAAATTGGACAACCCCGTAGCAGCGATGGACAATTGCTTTTTACTTTGCACATGATAAGCAAGATGAAGCCCATTGAACAGGGTGGCTCTGCCATTGCCATTGTTCACAACGGATCGCCTTTGTTTAGTGGTGACGCAAGTAGTGGTGAAAGCGAAATCAGAAAACATGTGGTGGAGAATGATTTGCTTGAAACCATTGTGGCCCTGCCTACCGAATTGTTTTACAATACGGGCATTGCCACTTACATTTGGCTGATTCGGAACAACAAACCCGAAAAACGGAAAGGGAAAATACAACTCATTAATGCCGTTGATTTCTGGAAACCGATGAAACGCAGTTTGGGCAACAAACGCAGACGGATACATAACGGAATTGAAGGCAGCGGCGAGAATGAACGGTATGTAGAAGCAAACGACCAAATTAAACAGATTATCCATATTCATAAAGCTTTCGAACCCGGACCTTGCAGCAAGATTTTTGAACTCGAAGATTTTGCCTTCCGGAAAGTGTTTCTCGATTTGGAGGAAACAGACGAAGAGGGTAACCCAATGACCATTGAAAAGGACATAACCATTGCCTTGAATAAACTGGCTGATACATTGCTTGCAAAAACAGCGACTGACAAAAAACGATTGGAAGAACTAAAAGATAAAAAGGGCAATGAAGGTGAATTTACTTTTATACTGAACCCCGCAAGTGAATTGGTTACCAAACACAAAACTGCCGATACCAGCATTACCATTCGCAAAACATTAGATGGCAATAAATTGGGTTTAAAGGCCACTATTAACGTACCCAAAATTGTAAAAGACACCGAATACATTCCGTGGAAAGACGACAAAGAAGCCTTTCTGAAAAAAGAAGTTGAAAAAAACTGGAAGATAACTGCCGAAGAAAAGGGCTACGAAATACCTTTTACCAAGCATTTCTATGTGTACCAACCTTTGCGTGAACAGGCCAAAGTAGTTAACGAGATGGCTGAACTGGAAAAAGAAAATCTTGACTTGATGAAAGAGTTAGGAATTAAACTCTAAGATACTGATAAACAAAATAAACAATGGAAAAAGCAACGATTACCAAACTCAACAAAAGCTTTGAAGAATATGCTTACGAGCAGGATGGTATAGATTATTGGCTTGCACGCGAATTACAAGAACTACTTGGTTATGCCGATTGGCGTAATTTTCTGAATGCTGTTGACAAGGCAAAGGAAAGTTGCAAAACCATTGGCGAAGCGGTTTCCGATCATTTCGTTGACGTCACCAAAACGATCCCCATGCCTAAGGGTGCGGCAAAGGACGTTCCTGATATTATGCTTACCCGCTATGCCTGTTATTTGATTGCCCAAAATGGCGATCCAAAGAAGGAACAGATTGCATTTGCCCAAAGTTATTTTGCCATACAAACCCGTAAACAGGAATTGCTCGAAGAGCGCATTCAGTTAATGGAACGTTTGCAAGCCCGCGAAAAATTAGCTGCTACCGAAACCGAATTATCAAAAAATATATACGAACGGGGCGTTGATAACAAAGGCTTTGCCAACATACGCAGCAAAGGCGACTGGGCGTTGTTTGGAGGCCACAATACCAGCGCCATGAAACGTAAATTGGGTATTGCCGAAAACCGACCTTTGGCCGACTTCCTGCCAACCATTACCATTACAGCCAAGCAATTGGCGACTGAAATTACCAACTTTAATGTAAAGAAAAACGACCTGAAAGGCGAAACCCGGATTACCAACGAGCATGTTAAAAACAACACCGACGTAAGAACCCTTTTGGGCAAAAGTGGTATAAAACCTGAACAACTGCCTGCTGAAGAAGATATTAAAAAACTGGAACGCAGGGTGAAATCGGCCGATAAAGAAATCGTGAAGAAAAAACTGAAAGGGAAATAATGAGCAGGTACGAAAAATATAAACCAAGCGAGGTTGTTTGGATTGGAGATATTCCCCACCAATGGAAAATTAAACGTCTAAAGGATTTGGTTAATCCAAAAATCACAGATGGACCGCACGAAACTCCAGAATTAGTTGATGATGAAGATGGCGTTCCGTTTATTTCAGCAGAGGCAATTACAGAAAATGGAATTAATTATGAGGCCAGAGGTGGCAATATTTCGGTTGAACAAGACCGAATTTATTCACTAAAATGCAAACCAAAAAGAGACGATATTTTCATTGTAAAATCAGGTTCCACAACAGGTAGAATTGGATATGTAGATACAGATTTGAATTTCAATATTTGGTCACCTTTGGCATTAGTTCGTTCTAACAACAAAACTTCATCTCGATTTTTATACCACTTCCTTTCATCAGATTGTATTCAAAGACAAATTCAAAATTCCTGGTCTTTTGGAACACAGCCAAATATTGGAATGGGTGTAATTGAAAGATTGAGATTAGCTATACCGGAATACATTGAACAACTAGCCATTGCCAATTACCTAGATTACCAAACCCAAAAGATCGACCGCCTGATAGCCAACAAAAAAGCACAGGCCGAAAAACTCAAAGAACTACGGCAAATTGAAATAAACAATGCTGTTACCAAAGGTTTAAACCCCAATATTGCACTCAAAGACAGTAGTATAGAGTGGTTGGGGGAAATTCCGAAGCATTGGGAGGTGAAGAGGCTGAAGAATGTTGCTGATATTAAGTATGGATTAGGACAACCTCCTGAAGAAAAAGAAGATGGATTGCCATTAATACGAGCGACTAATGTTGAAAGAGGTAAAATAAATGATAAAGATCTAATTTTTGTTGATCCGGAAGATGTTCCCTATGATAGAGACCCAGTACTAAAGGAAAACGACATTATAGTGGTTAGAAGCGGAGCTTATACAGCTGATTCGGCCATCATACCTAAAAAATATGAAGGTTCAATTGCTGGATATGATATGGTTGTGCGTGTTAATAAAAGTTTTCCATTATTTATTTCCTTTTGTCTTTTGAGTAATTATTTGTTGGTTAATCAACTTTTTCTGGAGAGATTGAGAGCAGCTCAACCCCATTTAAATAAAGAAGAATTGAGTAAGTCGTTGGTATTAATTCCTCCTTTACATGAGCAAGTCCAAATCGCCAACTATTTGCAAAACAGGACAGAATCGATTGATAAGTTACTCAACAATATTGATACACAGATAGAAAAATTACAGGAATTACGAAAGATAAAAATATACGAAGCAGTTACCGGAAAAATAAAAGTAAACGCTTATGCCGAAAAAACAGCGTAGAGATTGGGAAAAGGAATTTGAAGATCACTTTTGTCATCGCCTGAATGTAAAAGGTGAATACCGCATTTATCGCGACAGCGAAATCAAGGTAGATAAAGTAAACTGTATCCATTGGGACCGGTTAGAGCAGTTTTGGGAAGACACCCAGAAAACTGCCTTCAATGCCGTGAAAACAGAATTGAGCTACGATTGGAAAAACGAACTAGGCAAAAAAATCGGTACCGAACTTCAAAACAAACCGCTTTTTCAACTTTTACGTGACGGCTTGAAAATCAACAGCCAGCATCATCTCGATTTGGTGTATTTTAAACCACAAACAGGCAACAATCCAAAACAAGAAGCCAATTACAAAAAGAATTTATTCAGTGTTATTCGTCAATATCATTTCACCAGCGGAGCCAATGCCCGGCAGCAGGAAGACGACCGCCAAAGCATTGATCTGGTGCTTTGCCTAAATGGTTTTGCCATCATTACCATTGAACTCAAACATACACTTGCCGGTCAGGATGTGAACGATGCAGTAAAACAATTCTGCCAGCGTGATATTGACCGAAGGATTTTCTACCATGCCTTTGTAAACATTGCATCCGACGACGAAAAGGCAAAGATTGCCACCACCTTCAGCAAACCACCAACAAAAGACGATTTCAGGGAATTTAATACAGGTTTGGTCAACCAAAAGCCAAAAGATCCGAATGAATACGCAGCGCAATACTTGTACAATGAAATCCTGATGCCCGACAGTGTATTGAATTTTATTGAACGATATTTATACGGAACACATGATAACTGGATTTTCCCAAGGTATCATCAGCAGCGGTGTGTGAAAAAAATCTACGACGATATTGTAGAGCATTATCAGAAAAAGAAAACGCTTAATCTTCGTTACCTTATACAGCACAGTGCCGGAAGTGGGAAGAGCAATACCATTGTTTGGCTGGTGCAGAACCTGCGGAACCTGCACATTAAAAATCACAAGCTGTTCGACCATATCATCATTCTTACTCACCGGATTAATCTCGATGACCAAATCAGTAAAGACTTTCTGAAAGCCATCGGTCAAACAGGCGTTGTAGGATATTGCAAAAAGAGCAACGATGTCCGTTTGGCTTTAGGCGAACGATTAGAGAAATACCGCAACCCCGAAATACCTGTCAATTCGCCTGTCATCGTTACCATTCTGCATAAATTCTCTTTCCTGAAAGATTTGACGGATCAATCGGGCAAGAAAATCTGTTTCATCATTGATGAGGCACATACCAATCAGGAAGGTACATTACACGAAACTGCGGTAGATCTGTTCGATAAAGACACCGGGCAAATCATTCATCAAACAATTGAAGAGGTTGCAGACGAACAGGAAGAATTAATTGACAAAATTGCACGAAAGGTTTTTCCAAATCTTTGTTTCATTGCATTAACGGCTACTCCAAGCGACAAAACCATTCAACATTTTGGTGAGGCAGGAAACCCTTTTGATGTATATAGTATGGATGAGGCGATTGCCGAAGGATATATAATGGATGTGGTTAAGAACATTATTTCATACGAAACGCTTTACGAACTCAACTATAAATTACCCGAAGACCATCAGCAAAACGAATATCCAACCTTGCAGGTATATCGGGCGTTAAAACTGAAAGCATTTGAAGATGATGAAGTGATCCGGGAAAAATGCAGAATCATTGTTTCTATTTTCAAAGATCGGACAGCCAATAAAATTGAAGGGAAAGCTAGATCAATGGTTGTCACTTCAAGCAGAATTTGTGCCGTTAAATACAAGCTGTTTTTAGATGAGGAATTACAGAAACGTGGACTGAAATGGAAATCATTGGTTGCGTTTAGTGGGGAAATCGCCCTTAATAATAGAAAATATAGTGAAACGGAGATGAACCGTACGAGCAATCCTCAATCACTCAAAATTGAAGATTGCTTTAAGGATGACGATCAAATCCGTTTTCTGATCGTGGCAAATAAGTTTCAGGTAGGGTTTGATGAAAAAATGCTACATACCATGTTCTTAGACAAGTCGTTGCAAGGCAGAAACGCAGTACAAACCATCAGTCGGTTAAACCGGGTATATCCGGGCAAGAAATTTGACACCTTAACAGTTGATTTTACAAACTCTTACGACAATATCATCAAGGCATTCCGGAAATACCAAAACAAGGTAGAAAGTCACAATGAAGTAAATCCGGACGACCTTTATAAAATCAAAGATGAGTTGATGAAACGAGGTGTTTTTACTCTTGAAAACATTGCTGATTGCAATCGTTTATTCAATAGCGAAAATCCATCTGACAATGCTCCTCTTTCAGCCTTACTAACTACTGTTAAAAGCATTTTAGAGGCAAAATGCGACATCGAAAAACGCAGAGAGGTCAGAACGTTATTGGCAAGGTACATCAGTCTGTTTGCATTTGTAAGAGCATTGTTTCGACTTCGATTAAAAGATCAACCTTTGATTGAATTTAATATTTTCGCCTCTTTGCTCTACAAAAAGCTTGATCCGTCAATGAGTGCCGAAGATTTGGAAGAAGAAATTAAAAAAGTAAAACTTAAATCTTTCGATGTGGCTGAAATCGGAGAAGTCGTTCTCGAACCTGGGGAAGGTGAATCTGGTGAAGGCGGGAACAAAGGAGGGCAGCAAGGAGGTAGTATCACAACCGTCAGGCAAGTATCAACCGTTGAAGAGGTTGTGATTGCCATTAATCTACGGTTTAAAGAAAAAGTATCACCAGAAGGAGTTTCAGTTGTAGAAGATTACTTGCAGACTTTGCAAAAAGTCGATAATGAAGAAGTTGCTGATTTGAGAGCCACAATAAAAATCAATTTGACACAGGACGAGCGTCAGGTTTATGACAAAGTGATAAAGGAAAAGATGGATAAACTTTATACTGACTATATCATCAACCATTCTCCACAGAATTTTCAGGAATTGACACAGGATAATATTCAAGGATTCATAAATTTAAGTGCCTATAAAATGCTGCGGGAGATTATTGGAACAGCGGCATAAATAAATGTATTTGCAAACAGATTTGAGCAAGCTAACTTAATAACAAAAAAACAGTTGCCGATGACTGAAAATGAATTGCAGCAGAATTTGAGGACTCAATTTCCGAAGGAATCAACCTCTTGCGAATGGAAGGAGTTTAAAAACCTGAAACACTAATTTAATTTTAAAATAATAGCATGCCTCAAAGATCAAATAATTTAGTTGGAGTAACCGGTGAATACTTTGTTTGTGCCGAGTTAGGCAAGCGGGGTATTTTGGCATTACTTACACCTAAAAACAACCCATTATTTGATGTTGTTGCAGTTTCACCGGATGCGTCAAGAACGATTACCATTCAGGTAAAAACGATGTCGGAACGGAATAATCAGGGTTGGAAATTGGGCATGGATATTTGTACCAGAAAGAACAACCCATTGCTTTATACAGTACTGGTAAATCTCACCGGCAAAGAAATTGAATATTACATTTACGAATATGATGTTTTATCGGAGAGAGTCGAAAAGGCCTATGAGGATTACATATTGAAGCCAAAGAAAGACGGAGGCCCGAGAAAAGACATTGCATTTCGCTGGTACGATTTTAAGTTTTTCACAGCAGACGATTATTTTCGAAAAAACAATTGGGATATCTTGGGATTCAACAGCAAATAATACAATCAATACGATGAACAATTGGATAGAAACAGCATTGCAAGTTTTGGCCAAAAGCCTATATCCGGTTCGGGTTGAGCTAAACGAACTCGATTGGAAAAGCGGTCTGTCTGATAAAAGCGAACGGCTTGCCCAACACATTTCGGCACTTGCCAATTATCCGGGGGGTGGTTATTTGGCATACGGTATTGATAATTCAGGCAATTCAGCTCCGTTAACGAAAGACGAAATGGATATCACGATTCAGAAATTGGGCAATATTGCGCGAAATAATTTAGCTCAACCTGTCGGTATTGAACATGCCATTGTTGAATTTCAAAATAATCCGGTATTGTTTATCTACATTCCGGAGCATACAGATAAACCAGTTTATTTGCGGGGTTCCGATATTTTCGAAAGTTACAAAAGATCAGCAGGTCAAACAGTAAAACTTACCAAACACGAAGTAAAACAACTAATCGCCATCTCAACAGGGTTCAATTTTGAAGAACAGGTTGCTGTAAGAAATCTCGACAACGATGAGGTATTAAAACTTATCGATTACGATAGCTATTTCAACTTACAAGACAAACGGTTGCCTGAAACGAAACTGGGAATTTTACAGACCCTTGCTTCTGACGATTTAATTATCAAATCAGGTTCTAATTGGGATATTTTAAACCTTGGAGCATTACTATATGCCAGAGATTTAAAACAGTTCAAAGACCTCAAAAGAAAATCGGTAAGGGTAATATCGTACAAAGAAGGTAGCCGTATCAATGCACTTAAAGAGCAGGAAGGCGGTAAAGGTTATGCCTCCGGGTTTGAAGGGTTGATAAAATACATTATGGATCAACTGCCAACAAATGAAGTCATCGAAAATGCACTTCGAAAACAGGTAAAGGTTTATCCTGAAAAGGCAATCCGTGAGTTTGTTGCAAATGCTTTGATACATCAGGATTTATCTGTTACAGGTTCAGGTGTTATGATTGAGGTTTTTTCTGATCGGATTGAAATAACCAATCCTGGAGTACCTTTGGTTGATACCAACAGGTTTATTGATACGGCTCCAAAATCGCGAAATGAAACACTGGCATCGTTGATGCGCCGAATGAATATCTGTGAGGAACGAGGAAGTGGCATTGATCGTGCAATCGAAGCAATAGAAATATTTCAACTTCCGGCTCCCAAATTTATACGTGGTGATGACTATACCCGTATAATCATGTATGCTCCAATGCCTTTGACCCGAATGAATGTTGACGACCGGATTCGGGCTTGTTATCAGCATACCTGCCTTCACTATGTTAGTAATCAAATTGTGAATAATCAATCTGTACGTAAACGATTTAATATTTCAAAAAACAATGTTTCGTTTGCATCAAAAATCATTTCTGAAACGGTTGATTCTGGTTTAATTAAACCAACAATTCCTGATAAGACATCAAAAAAATATGCTTCTTACATTCCATTTTGGGCTTAATTGTTTATTTCATTGGCAAATCCCTATTAGCACAATTGTGCGATTAATTCGCTGATAATCAAATATTACTTATTTCATTAGGAAATCCCTATCAGCTTATTATAGATTTTTCAGGGAAAGATTAATTGATGATTTTAGCAAATTTTGAAATTAATGAAGAATTGTTGAATATGAGTTTACAATACCTGATCGATCTGAATTGTACAGACATTACCAAAGACAATGCCATGCCTGTTTGGGTATCTAATAATTGAGACATTTATTAGATGTTCTATTAGAACAAAAATTGTTTACGGTTTTAAAGATGCACATAATCAGACCACTAACGATATAATAAATGATGATTCTATTAAAAAATTATTAGAACTTATTAGAGATAGCACTACTCTAGGTGTTACTTCTGGAAGTATAAATATACATATCAAACCACCTCAAATGACTGATCTATTTGATAACAGATACCGATATGTAAAACCTCTTGGCTCTGGAGGTTTTGGACAGGTTTTTCTGGCAAAGGAAGAAAAGTCAAATTATTTGGTTGCGATTAAGCAATTGCACAACAAGGATAAAAATAAGCAGGATGCTATCATTCACGAAATGCAAGTCATTGCCCGGTTTAATCATTCGAATATTGCTGCATACAAACACTATTTCATTCAGGACGATTTACTTTATATCGTAATGGAATACTGCTCATTGGGCAGCCTCCGACAAATGATGAAAGACAAGAAAGTGACATCTACTTTCATTTGGAAATGGCTTGATTCCTTAACACAAACTTTGCAATTCGTCCATGAAAAGAAAATTATTCACCATGATATTAAACCCGATAATATTCTTTTTTCAGAAGATCGGGTTATCAAGATTTCAGATTTCGGAGTTGCCAATACCAATAGCGGAACTACTTCATATATGAGTCCTGAAGCCCTTAATTGGGATTCAGAATCAGTGAATGATGAGCGGATAGATATATATGCACTTGGAGTAACTTTGTTGGAACTTATCACAGGGGAAAATCCGTTCAGGGATAGGTCAGTTGAGGAAATACTCGCATTGCACGACCAAAAAGATTTTGGTATCAATCAGTTACCTAATTGGCAACAGGAAATCATTTTGAAAGCCATTGCAAAAATCCCGGAGCAACGCTTTCAGAACATGAAAGAATTTAACGAGGCCATTCAGTCCAGGTATGTTCCGATAGTTTTTGATAAGGAAGTTTTGCGAGCCGGTAAAATTGCAGAAAAGGCGGGTCTTCTCTTAAAACGCAAGAAATGGAGCAAAGCCATTCAATTGCTGGAATATGCAGAAAAACAATTCAAACCGAACGTGAACGTATTTCAGTTAAAAGGTAGATACTATCTTTTACAGCAAAGATTAGATTTAGCGCAATCATGCTACGAAAAAGCTTTAATCTGGAATCCAAGACTTGATATTCAAAAGGAATTGGGATGGATCAACTTGGAAATGAAGAACTATCCAACGGCAATTTCTTTGTTGTCTGATCACTTACACCGAAATCCGTCCGACTATGAAGCCTATAACCTTTTGATTCAATGCTTTTATGAAACA
>Ga0154413_1170_pt1 | contig 28751 bp, 22 predicted proteins | sample RifGroB2_FD_115917 | JGI IMG/M metagenome (GOLD analysis project Ga0154413, IMG submission 115917) | Bacteroidetes bacterium GWB2_41_8 | reverse complement strand
ACTCCTATGGAACCCATTTGACAAGCTTTTGTAAATCCGAAAGCTGTTCCAAACAGTTGTTCAACCTGATCAGTTTTCGAGGTTCCAAAGTATTTGCAATATAATTCATACGGTTGCCTGATTCGAGGTAATTCAAAAGGAACAAACCCAACAGTTATATTAGTTTGGCCTAAGCTGTAGATGTAGGCAGTCAAGGATGAATCAGGATAATTGAAAGCAATTCTGACCAAAACTTTTGTCCACGATTGTGATGTTACCTCTAATCCGCCATCTTTCATTGTTCCAAAAGGATTAAATGAGGAAGAAAGATTGTCTGCATCATAGGTGTTTCTATTATATCTATGCTCAATCCACTGACCGTTCCATGTGTTGATTTGGTTTCCTCTCAAATTGGGAGTTTTGTTTAAGAACTCCCGGTAAAGCTGCCAACCATCGTACAAATCCAACAAAATCTGTTTGTTGCTGAACAAAAGGGACAATCCACTTTGTACACCAATGCCAAAGCCACTTCCAATCCATGACAAATACACATCATCTTCTTTCAAAGGCAAATTCATATTGGTAATCTGTCCCGAAGTAGTTGCTGTCATATCCAGAGAAGGAAATCCGATAGCAATACTGGCATCGGCAGGCTCATTTTCTATTTTGTGAATTGTCTTTGTAAAGCGATCATTTCTTTTTTCGATTGTTTCGTAGGGTATTTGTCCACTTCTCATTTTATCCCAGCTAATCTTCGGATTCTCCAAGGGGGAATTTCCCGCCGACATCAAATATTTATTATGATTGTAAAATATGTCATAGTACTTTTCCGCAAAAAAAACTTTTGCCGTGTAGTTGCTCTTATGCTTTTCGTTGTAAGCATCAAGAAAAATTCTTCCAATATTTGCTGCTATCATAGTTCGTGTTTTTATAAAAATCGTTGAGTAACATCCGTAAATTCAGGTTTCGCAAATTCAACCAGAAAGCCGAGTTCGGGATTGTATGCTTTTGAAGGAATGATAAAAGGGCGAGAGCCTTCAGTTGATTTATCCAATTTATTATAGGCTACAGACCGATACGAAACCGGGATTTCTAATTTTGCCTGTTCTGGATAATTGGCAGTTTCGTAGAATTCTCTGTCACCTTCTTCAATACAAGTGACGGAGTCAATATCAAGAGTCTCCAGTAGCGCTGATTTTGGATTATGCCAAAGTTCTTTAATCTTCCATTTCCCATCTTTAAACGAGGAAACCAATTCAATATTGACAAATTCATTATCAGGATAAACCAAATCAATCAACTTTTGGGCATCTTTCTCTTTAATTACATTGTTGTTTGGTAATACCAGATATGTTCGTTGTAATACATCAAGGACGTAGGGAAATGCTTCAGTTTTTTCACTCGGCGGTTGAAGTACAAAAATTGGTTTGTAGTGTCCAATTGTTTCATTCGTTCTTTTGCGATTGATTCGTCCAAATCGCTGAATTAAAGAATCAATTGGAGCACATTCAGTTATCATCAGGTCAAAACTAATGTCAAGGCTAACTTCTACAACTTGCGTGGAAACCACCAAACAGGCTTCGATACTTTTGTTGAAAATGTTTTTCAGGTCATTCTCAAGTTGGCTTCGTTTGCCTCTTTTGAATCGGCTATGGACTAACATTTTGGGTACATCGGGATAACTCTCAGCTAAGTTTCCAAACAACTTTTGAGATCGTTTTACCTGATTACATACCAATAAAATCTTTTGCTTTTGGCCGATGGCTTCATCAATTACTTGTTTTAATGATTCTATCGATTCGGCCTTATGAATAATATGTCTGTCGAAAGTATTCAAGACTTCGTCTGGCAGACTTATTTCAAAGACATTCCCCTTTCCTCCCAGAATATCAATCAGCCGATTGTATAAAACCGTTGGCATGGTTGCAGTCCCGATATGAATTCGACACCCAATATTGCAGAGGATTTCAACTATTTTCAAAACAATTGCCTGTGTGGTTTCCGAATAAGTGTGTATCTCGTCTAAAATAACGTCGCAGCCTTTCATGTCCGCAATCATAGCTTCATAACCATTGGTAGCAAATACAAGTGAAGCCATTTGGTGAGGTGTGAGAACTTTAACTGAAGCTCCAATATGCCGTTGCATGATTTTTTCTTCAATCTTTCCGTTTTCCAACTTAATGCTTGATGAAGCATGAAGTAAGCGCACATCGGCATTTGTATTCTTCAAATCCTCTTTTATCCGCTCGTACATGGCGTTGATGGATGCCTGAAAAGGAAGCGTATAAAACACCCGGCCTTTACAACGTCGAATCAAAAAATCTGTTTTCCCTGCGCCAGTTGGAGCGGTTACCAATGTATGCGGCCTTTCATCATCAGTTGCGAGTAAGGAAAGAGGATATAAATCACTCTTACGGGAATGGTAATAACTCAAATCAGGCCGTATGTATAGTTTCTTTAAGAGAGTATCTGAATGTCCATCCATTGCTGAAGCCAAATGATCGGCTGCAATCAAAACTCCTTTCCATTGCGAATAACCATACGTTTTTGACTCGCAATAATCTCTGACCTCCCAGAAGTTAGCTTCTGCCTCTGGTAGCGTAATTGGGGCTGTTTCAAACCCAAGAAAAGATAAAATTGATAGGGCATCTTTACTCCATATTTCAAAACCCTTCAAATGTCGGGGAAGACAATCCGCGTCATTCTCAACCAAATCAAGAATTCCTTTTCCTCTTGCATCTTGGTAAATAGATTTGTGATGAGCTACGATCATGTCAATAATCGGATGTTTTTCATCTTCATTGAGCAAAGAGACAAAAAACAAGGATGCAATTTCGTGGCGAAATACAAATCCGGGTGGTCGTTGGAAGTTCTTGTTTAGTGTTTGCTGGAAAAGAGGACTGGCTTTACCAATGTCGTGTAATATTGCTCCTTTTCTTGCAATCGTAGTGTTTAAACCAAGATTCAAAGCAACGGCTTCCGCCAAGTTGGCAACCTCAGACAGATGTTGTGTCAAAGGTGTTTTCCCATTCTGATCGCCTTTTGCTAATATGTGGTGAAAATCGGTCATTACATTCCAATTACAGGTTTTCCAGTTATTTCCAACCAACCGTACATTGGTTTAGCTTCGTCAAAACGATTGAATCCAACTAAAAACGATTTTTCATTTTCGCCAAATCGGAGTTCAAATCCTGTTAGGCTATCAAATTCAGTATCTTCCATTGCAACTATTTCAGTATCGGGGAGTAGCACATCCTCGTTCCGGCATAAACAGATGTGTTGTTTTGCGCTCTCTTCAGCATCTTCGATGTTTTCAAAGGCTAAATAAAGTGTTGGATCAATCATTACTCCGCGTTCGAGGATGGATTGATTGCGAACCATCATTTTTAATTGCGTTTTCTTTTCCCACCCACGGGTTTGTGTCTGCTCTTGCTGAACACTGATTGATGAATAGGATAACTTGTGTCGAACAATAGAAGCGACCTCTAATTTTTGCCGAATTCCCTCAATAATCGATGGTGTGAGGAATTGTTGACTGAAAGTTTTGCTGTCTCTAACTGCGGTCCAAGGTTTAATAAACCCGAAAGGACCAGAATATTTCACGACGTATAACATAGCTATTCTCTTTTTTTTCTTATAAACCTTGAAGGTTTGGTTGCTACTTAATTGCTCCAAACCCAATTCCCGTAGAATTTCCCAATCCCACATTCCATGCAAACAGCTTCGTTTCGGGCTTGCCTTCAATAATCACAGGGCACCAATTGGCTCGGTTCTGAACTCCATTATAGGTAATTTTCTTTGTTCCTGCTTTGGGGTAGGTTGTCTCAAGCCGGATTTCGAATGATTCATCTTCAATGCCTGCTTCATTCATTTTTGTTTGAAGCGTTTCTTTTAGACAACTATTCGCCCGAGAATCATCAAATTTGATGTGATCAACCCGATCACCAGCTTTCCTTTTAATAAAAATCGGACTGGCAGTGAAAAACAGTTCACGATCAGAAAAATCTGGATCTTCCTGAATGATGATTTCAGAAACAGTCAATCCGTGAAACATACTTGCGTCAGCCTGAATTCCTGAAATCATTTTTTTGATCAAATCTGGATTGTGAGAACTAAAGAAAAAAGAAGTGTCTCTTTCAAATCGTAGTCCGTTTGGAGTTGCTTTGCCGCCTTCGAGCTGCGAAAAGGAATACAATGAAACTTTCCCGTGTTCATCATTCCACCCCAGCCATTTGTGGATGGTTCCAGTCAATAAAGGCTGATGATCAAATGGGATGATCTTGTTGGATGTTTGAATTTTTAAGTGTATTCTCATAGTTTATGTCATTAGTGAATTCGTTTTTCAATTGTTCCCATAAGCTGTTGGAAATAAAACATTCCTTAAAATGATTATCTTCAAAAACAATTTTTAAAATCTGATTGTCATCAAATCCATGGTTTTTCAGTTCAAATACTCTTTCCCCAATGGATTTTCTCAAATCGCTTATAGATTTATACCCATCAAAATCTATAAAAATGTATTTTTCAGTCATAATGGAGAATTTTAATGATACAAATGTATTTAAAATTCCATATGAAGAGTTAAATAAAATATATTTTTTTATCTCGATATTTATTTTCAACTTTGACCAGGGAATTGAAATTATGACGAGTTTAATAATCAAATCGAACCCATCGGGAAGCGGAAAGTATTTTATTTATTTTCCGCTTTTTTGCATTTCAATTCTCATAAAACACCTTTATTTTTACTTTACTATATGACTGAACTTTTGGATCGATTTTTACGATTCCTGCTTTTGCTTCCACTCCCTGATCCATTATTCGAGCAATTACTTTGTTTTCTTCGCGGGGCAGGTAGCTCAACTTATTGCTGCCACTATAAACTTCAATGGCATAGCAGTCATGCTGATTTTGCGGCTCCCTTTTCAGAATAAGGTCATCGTTTTCTTTTAGTATTTCTGCCAATTCAATGCCCTTGTAATATTGAAATCCGGCAATGTAAGGTGAGTTAAGCCTTATTTCCCTCGTTGCCTGAGGTTTATTTTCGGAAGATTGTTTGGGTACAAAAAGCAATGCACCACCTAAAAGCAATTATTTTAAAAAGTTAATCCGATTCATAGCCTTTGAGTTATTTCGCTCAAATATCCAAACACTCACTTCCGAATTCGCGAAGTTTCAGATGAAATTTTGGTATTTGTTGATTTTTGTTTTCAGATAATCCCGGAAACCTTCATCGCCCATTAAGTCAATATCTTCAGCAAGCCCCAAAACGAAACGACCTGGACCTTCATATTTTGCTACCGGAGCTTTCAGTAGAAACTGGTTGGTGCTAATCTTCGACAGGAATCGTTCGGCTAAAGGGTATTCTTCGGTAAGCAGATTTTTAGCTTTTAGGCTTAACCTGAATTCGATTTGCTTATTCAAGTCACCGGTATTCCTGAAAATATCGACAGGCTTGGAGCGGTGCGAACGTTCGTATTCCCACGGCAAAAGCGCTTCCTGTATATTCTCAATCCGGCAGATTTTAAATTGACGATTTTGCTTAAGCTCAGTATCAAAAGCCCATATCAGATTAAAATCATCTTTAAATTCAAAAGGTTCAACCATCCGGTTTTTTACAGTTTGGCTATTTCCTGAAGCATAATTGATCAGCAGGATTTGTTTTTTCTGCAGTTGTGCTTTTCGGAGCGCCTGAATGATTGCTGATTTCTCTCTCTGAATGTAGGTTTCAATGGTCTTATCCTGATTCAGGAACGAAGCCAGTTTTTGCTTCAGCCGTGTTGCACATACTTGTTTTTCCTCAATCATATCAATGCTTCGTGAGAGTAAATACGTTTCTTCTTCGGAGAAGTGAAGTACGTTGCGCAGCACCTGAAAATCCTGATCAGGGTAATCAATCCAGTATTTTCCATCTTTTTGATGAAGATCGAACCCGGTATCTTTTAGGAGATTACAGTAGCTATAAAATGCGGTATCCCCAATTTCCAGGAAAGAAATACAGTCTTCTTTCGTTTTGGAGTAACTGTTCGAAAGAAATAGAATCAGGCGAAATAGTCGGTGAGTTTTGGTTCTAGTTAGCATTTGATTGGAAAAAAGTTAAATATAGAGTATTGTGCCATAAAAAGCAATATTTGAATACACTTATTTATAATAATAATTCGATTGAAAAACTGTATGGCAATAAATACGCTTATGTGCATGTGAATGGGAAATTGTTTCCACATATTCAACCAAGCAAGCTGTGGAAGATGGCTACTTGGTAAAAGTTGACAGCAAAGCTTCCAAAGAAGCAGGTATTAATTTTCAGGTTTACCTGACAAGGTCTGTATGGGACAAGTATGTTGAAGTTCCGAAAGGTATGGAGCAACTACAAAACCTTTCAGGCCGACTTTGGGATGTACTGTATATGTTTGCTTTTCAAGCCCGGAAAGTTTCTTCTAATTTTTTACAGTATGATTTTATCAGCTATCTGCCAGATGAAGGTAACTGGGAACCTAACGAAAAGTTGAAAACTCCGGAGGGCCGACTTTAAAGGCTGGTTACCCTCAAAGCTGTGATACGGGCGCAGGATTTCGACGATCCGTCACCCGCCATTGACAATGCCCGCTGGGAAATGACTGAATATGTGCCTTTCCGTTTTGATAATGGCGACACCAAAAAGCAACTTCTTGCCCGAAGCCGTTACCTGCTGTTCAAATCAGCCGAAAAATGGTCGAACACACAGAAAGCAAGAGCTAAAATCCTGTTTGCGCAGTATCCCGACATCTATAAAGCCTTTTGTCTGACTCACTCGCTTCGCTTGATCTTCTCTCTGACAAAGGATAAAGGTGTTGCTTACACCAAACTTGCCAAATGGTACAACGATGTAACTGATTCCGGATTTGATGCATTCAATACCATATCCACCACAATCTATGCGCATTACAGGGAAATACTTAACTTTTTTGATAATCGATCAACAAATGCTTCTGCCGAATCTTTCAATGCCAAACTAAAAGCTTTTCGATCAACTTCAAGAGGGGTTAGGGATATTACGTTCTTCCTTTTCAGAGTAGCTAAAATCTACGCTTAATTTTTTTAATCCACCCCAATGTTGAATTGATCCCGATTTTGTCGCTTTTCCTTTGATATTTAAGGGTATTTGATGAAAATTTTCCTAAAATAAAAAGCGCTTAAATCATTGAATTTAAGCGCTTTTGATACATTATGATACATTTGTCAGTGCCCAGAACAAGGGCATTTTGTATTTTGTAGTACGCTTATATTCAAGTAATTAGAGGGACGGGTTTTTTTATGGCCTCGATAAATACTCTACATCAATAATTGAATAACGTATCATTACGAATCAAAGATAATGAATATTTGAATTTACGATTAACGTGAAATGATTTATTATTCCGTACTTTTTGTTATTTGTTTTAAGCGTTCAAATTCAATCAATTGGTGATGAAATAAAAGCAAACTTTTATTAAAATATGAATTTAGTTAGGGCTAAGTGCCATAGAGATTGAGTGGTGAAAGTTTTGTAGGTGCTATATAGATATTATACTTTGCAAGATAAACATACTAATTTTGAATTGAAACTTTCTCAAACTGGTTTAATAGGAAGATAAGCGCATAAAATCTATTTGATTTTTTGCGCTTATTGTTGAATGAATTATTTAATTTTATAGTCGAATGATTCAAAATAGCGAAGTGCTGCTATCTTCATTTAGTATTCTTATTTGACTACCTGAAATTATGATTGAAACTGTTGTTCACCCCAAAGTTGAATTGGTACACACACCTGTTGCAAATTATGCCATTCAACAAAACCGAGTACCGATTGTACGAAAACTAAGCATTGAAAATTGTTCTGATGAAGATTTAATTGATATTCAAGTCAAAATTACTTCTGATCCGGAGTTCGCAAATAATTGGGAACATAAAATTGAATTGATCCCCAAGAATCAAAGTCTGGAATTAGATGTTAAGAATTTAAAACTATCTGCCAGATTTCTTTCAGAATTGACTGAAAGGATATCTGGAGAGTTGAGCTTAACTATTTCGTCGAATAATGAGATTCTGCTCAAGGAAAATTATACGGTTGACATACTTGCATATGACCAATGGAACGGCATTGGAACGTTGCCTGAAATGCTGGCGGCATTTGTTACACCGAATCACCCTGAACTGCCCAAAATAATCAAATCAGCTTCTGAGATACTTAAACGTTGGACGGGTGACCCTTCATTTGATGCTTATCAGAGTTTGAATCCTGATCGCGTTAAAAAGCAAATGGCAGCAATATATGAAGCAATCGCAGAACTTGGAATTGTTTATTGTTCTCCTCCGGCAAGTTTTGAAAGAGAAGGTCAACGCATTCGCATGTGTGATACCATTTTTTCTCAAAAGCTTGCAACCTGCATTGACATGGCCATTTTATATGCCAGTTGTCTGGAAGCTGTTGGATTAAATCCCCTGTTAACTGTAATCAAAGGACATGCGTTTGTAGGCGGTTGGTTGGTTGACCAAACCTTTCAAGATAGTGTTAACGATGATGTTTCGTTATTAAAAAAACGTACCGCAAGTGGCATTAATGAGATTGGTTTGGTTGAATCTACTTGTATGAATTCGGGTCATTCGTTTTCTTTTGACGAGGCAATGAATGATGCAAACTATAAATTAGTTAATGAAGACAATTTTATTCTGTTTGTTGATATAAAAAGAGCAAGGTTCAGTGGGATAAAGCCGTTACCTCAAAGGATTAAAACATCTGACGGATGGGAGATTGTTGAAGTTCAGGAAATATCACGGTCTATTGATTCCCCCGATAGTATTTTAGTTGAAAGATTAGACGTGCCTGAACAAACAACTACTTTTACTAAACAGAAACTTTGGGAACGGAAATTATTAGACCTGAGTTTACGAAATAACCTTCTTAACTTACGGATAACCCAGAATACCATTCAAGTCATTTCAATAAGTCTCAATTCCTTTGAGGATGCATTGGCTGATGGCGATGAGTTTCAGGTTTTGCCAAAACCAAATGATTGGGCAAATCCGCTGAGCGTTTCCGGAGTTTATCAGGCCGTTAATCAATCAGATCCGATTGTTGACTTATTGAAGCATGAATTAGCCCACAAACGGCTTCGTTCATATTTGACAGAAGGTGAGCTAAGCTCATCATTAACAAAACTGTACCGTTCCTCCCGAGTATCATTAGAGGAAAACGGAGCAAATACACTCTATTTGGCGCTTGGATTTTTAAAATGGTATGAAACGCCCAAAAGCGAGCTGCCTCGATATGCACCATTACTTTTGTTGCCACTTGAAATCATTCGGAAATCAGCGCAGAAAGGGTATGTGATCCGCAGTCGCGAAGAGGAAACTTTAATGAATATTACTTTGTTGGAGATGCTCCGGCAGGACTTTGGAATAGTAATCAATGGATTGGATGAACTTCCAAGAGACGAAAGTGGTGTTGATGTTAAACGAATATTCAATATTGTCCGACAAGGAATTATGTCCCAAACACGTTGGGATGTAGAAGAGGAAGCATTCTTAGGAACCTTTTCCTTTAATAAATTTATCATGTGGAATGATATCCATAACAATGCCGATAAATTAAAGGAAAACAAAATCGTTGCCAGTCTTATTTCAGGCAAAATGGAATGGGAAACAACTGAAACACTCGTTGTGGAATCTAATCTCGATCAGGAATACCTACCTTCGGATATAGCTTTACCAATAAGTGCTGATTCCTCGCAGCTTGAGGCCATTTGTGCCGCAGTTCAGGATAAAAGTTTTGTCTTGCATGGCCCTCCGGGAACAGGTAAATCGCAGACCATTACCAATATTATTGCCAATGCCCTTTATCAAGGGAAGAAAGTATTGTTTGTTGCTGAAAAGATGGCTGCACTTTCAGTTGTTCAAAAAAGATTGACAGATATTGGGCTTGATCCGTTTTGCCTTGAATTACATTCCAACAAATCGAAGAAATCAACCATTCTGGAACAGCTACAGAAAACAACAGAAGTGATAAAGAAATCATCTCCGTTGGAATATCAAACTGAAGCCGAAAGACTACATACGCTAAGAACTGAACTTAATGATTATGTGGAATCGCTCCATAAGCAGCATCAATCAGGATTTTCATTGTTTGACTGCTTTACCGGATATGCACAACTGAATGGTGCACCCGACTGCATTACGCTGGAAGAACAATTCCTGGATGGATTAAATCGAGACAGATTTGTCGAATACACAGAAATAGTTGAAGAACTGCAAAACGTGGGATCTCTATGCGGACATCCTTTTAGTCATCCTTTGACTGAAATAAAAACAAAATCATATAGTCAGCAGGCGAAGGCAAGTGCATTTGATTTGATTTCTTCCTATGTCGGTTTATTGATACAATTGGATCAAAGCAGTAAAGAATTATGCAAGCTATTGAAAATGGATATTTCCCTATATAGCAGGGAACAGGATTTGGCCGCAACTCAGTTATCCAAAGAACTCCTCAGTTTACCAGATACTCCTGCCGAAATAATGAGTGCCGGAAATGTTGAAAACACACTTGGGAATATCATTGAACTTTCCCAACATGGAATAAAACGAGATAGTTATCGACAGGAATTACTCAATGACTTCAATAAAAGTATTTTGCAATTTGATGCAGAACTTGGATTGGCCACGTGGAACTCGGCTTCAGAAAAATGGTTTTTGCCCCGTTGGTTAGAGCAGAATAAGGTTTTGAAGTCGCTTAATTCGATGGCGAAATCTGGAAAAGCGAACAAACAGAATGTTGTTGCCGATTTAGAACGGTTGATACTTTACAAACAAGAACAAGAAATTCTGGATGAGAATACTGCTCTGCTCTCCAAAACAATGGACTTTCTTTGGAATAGCGGAAATAGTGATTGGACGAAGTTGATTCAAATATGTGAGTCTGTTATAAGAATGAACCAACTTACGGTAAGCTTAACTGGTGATCCGATATTAGCCAGGCAAATAAGAACTCATCTTTCAGTTCAACTCTCAGAAGGTTCCAGAACTTATCTTGAAGTTAATGGAAAGATATTCCAAACGTTCATTGGTATTAATGATAGGATAAAAGAAACAGAAGCCAGTTTGACTAAATTATTGGATATTAATTTTTCTGTTCCTGAAGATAAAACCCTTGATTGGATTGAAATTTGGAAGCAAAGGGCCCAGAAATGGAATGAAAATCTTGATTCGTTGCGAGATTGGACTAGCTGGAATTTGGCCGTGGAAAAGTCTTTGAAATTTGGTCTTGAACCAGTTGTTTCAACCTATAAAAGTGGAAAGCTGAAAAATGAGGAGGTTACCAATTCTTTCAAGAAGGCTTTATATCGGCAATGTTCAGAACGTATTATTTCCCATGATCCACAGTTGTCAGCATTTAACGGGAAGCTGTTTGAAAATAAAATCAGGAAATTCAAAGAGAAGAGTAAGTACTTCGAGGAACTTACAAAAGCGGAATTGTATTCAAAACTGGCGTCTTCGATTCCTTCGTTTACCAAGGAAGCTTCCCAAAGTTCCGAGATAGGAATACTCCAGCGAGCAATTCGGAGCAAAGGCCGTGGGATGTCGGTGCGTAAGCTTTTTGATTTAATCCCAAACTTGTTGCCGCGAATGTGTCCTTGTATGCTGATGAGTCCAATTTCGGTAGCGCAATATTTTGATGTCGATCATTCTAAATTTGATTTGGTTGTTTTTGATGAAGCTTCGCAAATGCCAACCTGTGAAGCCGTTGGCGCAATTGCCCGTGGAAAAAATGTGATTGTGGTTGGAGATCCTAAACAAATGCCGCCTACCAGCTTCTTTTCAACCAGTAATTTTGATGAAGAGAATGCAGAAAAAGAGGATTTAGAAAGCATTTTGGATGATTGCCTGGCCTTATCTATTCCTTCCAAACACCTTTTATGGCACTACCGGAGTAAACATGAAAGTTTGATTGCTTTCAGTAACTCCAACTATTACGACAATAAACTAATGACTTTCCCTTCGCCCGATGATATTGCCACAAAGGTGAATAACATTCATGTTCCCGGCTTTTACGATCGGGGCAAAACCCGGCAAAATAAATTTGAAGCGGCGGCAATCGTAGAAGAGGTACTTCGACGATTGACAGACCCAGTTCTTTCTCAAAGGAGCATTGGTATTGTTACATTTAATTCGACCCAGCAAAATTTGATAGATGACTTACTGACAGAGGCTTTTGTGAAAAATCCTGAAATGGAATTAGTTGCAAAGCAACTGAATGAAGAGATTTTTATTAAGAATCTGGAAAATGTGCAGGGAGATGAGCGGGATGTTATTTTATTTTCAATGGGTTATGGCCCCGATAAGGAGGGCAAGATAAGTTTAAACTTTGGACCATTGAACCGTGATGGTGGTTGGAGAAGGTTAAATGTAGCAGTTTCGAGAGCCAGATATGAAATGAAAGTTTACTCAACGCTGCGTTCTGATCAGATTGATATTACGCGGACAGCATCCGAAGGAGTGGCAGGAATAAAGGCTTTCCTCGAATATTCTGAAAAAGGTAAAATGGTCCTGACTCAAAAAAATTACATTCGGAAAGCCAAACCAAATTCATTTGAAAAACTAGTTGCCGAAGAAATCCAGAAATCTGGTTATACAGTTCATACCGACATTGGTTGTTCTGGTTACCGGATAGACATTGGAATAGTTAATCCAGAAAACCCTTCCGAGTATATTTTGGGAATTCTCACTGATGGAGAAAACTATAAATCGGCAAAAACAGCCAAAGACCGTGAAGTGGTGCGGATGGAAGTATTGAGGTTGTTAGGTTGGAATATATATAAACTATGGTCTCCTGATTGGTGGGATAATTCTCAAAAAGTACTTCAGGATATTTTGGTGTCAATAAAAGAAGCTCAAAAACCGAAAGAAAAAGATCAAACAATTGTTGAGACTGTAATACCTCAAGTATCAAGCGATGATCGTAAAGAAGAGCAATTTGTTGAAATTAAACTTCAGGGAATCACCCAACATGTTATCGAAGCCAATCAAAAATATGCAGTATATAAAGTTTGTTCTTTGCCATTAACTTCCTTGGCATTTTCTGATGAGTTTTTTGATTCCGGAAGAATGCAAAAGATATTAAATCAAATTAACCAGGTTGTTCAAATGGAGGCTCCAATTAGTCAGACATTGTTGTCAAAAAGGATATTAACTGCATGGGGAATAACGCGACTTGGTGTTAGGTTAAATGATTATCTGGAGAGTTTGTACACACAACTTAGTTTAAGATATAACCATCAGAACGGAACATTCTTTTATTGGAAACAAGAACAAAATCCGGAATTATACAAATCGTTCCGGATTCCGGTAAATGAATCTCAAAAACGGAATGCTGAAGATCTTCCCAAGGAAGAGATTGCCGCTGGATTGATTGAAATACTTACCAACCAAATCAGTTTGCCTGAAGATGATTTGATAAAAGAAACTGCTCGATTGTTCGGATATGCCCGGATTGGAACCAATGTGGAACAGTCAATGAAACAGGGAATTAAGTATGGGTTGTCAAAGGGATTTATTATTGAGAGGAATAATCGAATTGTCTTGATATAATTAAGTGTTAATGTTGAAAATAAATCTTTGGATGTATGAAAGAAGAAAATTTATTGTTTGTAATCTATGAAGTGTTTAATATTTCAAATGTAGGCACTGTTGTAACAGCCGAAATTCTAAATGAGGTTGAAGTAAATGATAAAGTAATCATTGCTTCACCGGAATTAACCGCGTTGGGTTTTATAGAATCGATGGAAGTCCTTATAGATAAGAAACCTCTAAAGATAGATAGGGCGACTTTTGGCGATAATGTGGGCATTTACCTAAACTATCCGAAGGAGTTTAAAATTAAGCAAGGGATGCATGTTTATAGGATTGATAAATAAAAGCTTAGTTCAATAATTTAGCTAATTTCTTAAATCACAATTAATTAACAACCAATCTTTTAATACTAACTCAAATTTTATTTCTCATGAATGGAGAATATAAAGAAAAACTTCCCTTTGGACAGGGTGATTTGATTGTTACGAAGAACGATTTTTATATTCAATTTTATTTTCCAGGTCCTGATATGCGATATAATGGAACTTTTTTAAAAATTGATTCTTATAAGATTGATTCTTATGTTACTGCATATAGAAATAACTGGAACAAGTATATAGAGCTCAAAGATATGCAAACCAAATTGGCTAATGAATTTTCATTGACTGGTGAATTGGGAATGAAAATAAGTATTGGAGGTTGGATTAATGGAATTTGTATTGATAGCTATCACATGCCATTAGATTCAGAAAAGAAGATTAATAATGTAATTGATTCATTTTCTTGGGCAAAGCAAAGGGGATCTGAGATTAAAAATTTTCTGAAATCATTATGAGGACTTAGATTTTATTATTCCAACACATTCTTAAAAATTAATCCTATGAATTTTGTTGCAATTGATGTTGAAACAGCTATTGGCAAGCGTTGGAGCATTTGCCAAATTGGATTGGCTATAGTTGAAAACGGAGAAATTACCCAAACCTTTTCAAAGCTGGTTCAGCCACCTCAGAATGAATACGCCATTGGGAATATTAATGTTCATGGAATTACTCCCGATATGACAGCTAATGCACAGGTATTCTCAGAAGTCTGGGACGAAATATATCCTCTATTGGAAGGTAAAAGACTTGTAGCACATAATGCTTCATTCGATATCAATTGTCTGCACCAAGCTCTTGAATTTTATAATCGCCCAATTCCAGTAATGGAATGTGATTGTACTTATTTGAGAACAGGTTATAAGTTGACAGAAATTTGTAATGCTTATGAAATTGACTTAATCAACCATCATGATGCCACATGCGATGCAGTAGCCTGCGCAAATGTATATCTGAAACTAATGCGGGGAATTACTCCAGACTACTCTAAAATTAAACCTCGCTCTGAAAAGTCAGGTAGTTTCTTTACTCCGGAAGGACATGAACACCTTTGCGGAGATGTTTTGAGGCCTGACCTGAATAATGCTGATTGCAACAGCCCCTTTTATGCTAAAAAGGTTGTTTTTACAGGTGTTTTGAATTCGATTGATCGGAAAGAAGCGGCTGATCTGGTTAAAAAACTGGGTGCTGACATTGATACCTCCATTACCAAACGAACGAATTTCGTCATTACGGGTTCCGCTCCAGGACCTTCTAAAATGCAAAAGATTGAGCAATTGAATGCGCAGGGCTGTGATATTCGGTTGGTTTTTGAGGAGGAATTTTTGAGAATGTGTAACGGGTGCTAAAAACTAATAAATTCTATAAATGATGAAGATAAAATTTCTCAAAGCGGGCAATGGTGATTCAATTCTGTTATCATTTAATGATGGAATAGAAAATCGAAACATATTAGTTGATGGAGGTGTCGAAGAAACATACTATTCCGATTCAACTGGGTTATTTGGAGAGCTTAAAAATGAGATTAATTCGATTAGAAAAAGAAATGAAGTTATTGACCTTCTCATATTAACTCATATAGATAATGATCATATCTGCGGTCTATTAAAGTGGTTTGAATTGGATGATAAAGCCCATGAGCTTGTAAAAAACGTCTGGTTCAACTCAGGAAAATTGATTGCTACTTATTTCAATGAGCCAGAAAATGAAGATTTGCGGGTTGGACTTAAAATCTTTTCATATCCCCAAACGGGGGTCCACGAGGCAATAGAATATGAAAATTATTTGATTGAAAAAGGAATATGGGATAAGAAAATAATAATACAGGGACAGGAGCTTGAGGAATATGGGGTAAAAATACAAATTCTATCTCCTAATGAATTGCAAATGAAAAAACTTCTAATGGAATATAAAGAAAAAACAGGTGAACCTGCATATACTGCCGGAAGGGAAAAAGACTGGAATAAAAATATCACGGATTTTATTGAAGAAGAAATGAGACTTGATTTTAAATTTAATCAGGATAATAGCGTCAAAAATGGAAGTTCTATCTCATTTATTCTGACTTTGAATGATAAGCGTTTTTTGTTTTTGGCTGATTCTCATCCTAAGGGTATAGTAACACAATTAAGAACTCTCGGTTATAGTAAGGATAAACCTTTAGAAGTTGAAGCAATGAAGGTTTCTCATCATGGAAGTAAAGCAAATACCAACAGGGAACTTTTAGAAATTGTAAAAACAGTGAATTACATTATTAGTACAGATAGTTCTGGACATAATCATCCCGATAAGAGGACATTGTCTCGTATACTTAGTATAAATCCAAATGCAATCTTTCATTTCAACTATGATCATGTGCGAAACGAAGTGTTTTCGGCACAGGATCGAAAAGATTTTCAAATCAAAGCTAGAGTGGCTAAAGAATTAAATTTTTAAGTAATGACATTAGACGAATTAAAGCTCTACTTGGTTCGAGTAAAGGATGGAAGCGGATGTTTATTCCAGCCCATTTTAAATGAAGATAACTTTACCTACATTCTAACAGCCAAACATTTATTTGAAGGTTCGAGACCAAACGAAAACGGAGAAGATACTCCTTATTCTGATCTTGATGGAACAGAAATTAAAATTATTAGGCAGATTAATTTGAATGGGAAATGGCAAGACGTAATAATTCCTTTTGTTCTGACAAGGGGCGAAACTTATTTCCCTCATAAAGATGCCGATGCTTCAATATTAAAAGTAAGCCCTTTGCTGCCAGGATTTGACAAAATAATATCTATCGAATTACCCATTAAAATTAATAGTTATTCTTTGTATGGTTTTCCAAAACAATATGAAGGCAACCCAATTGGCAATAAGGATACTGATTACAGAATTAGGGAGGCAGGATTGCCGGCTCAATATTTGCAAAATGCACAATTGACAAATGACACCCTTAATCTGCCACAAATAGAAGGAATGTCGGGCGGTGGCATTTTATCGATTCAGAATGAAAATATTTACATAATTGGGATACAGAGTGAAGTGAAACATGCAGTTTGGGCGAGCGGGAAAATCTGCTTTGTTCCAATGAAATATTTTGTTGAAATAATTAATTATGAGGAATTCAATTCTAAATTGACCAAACTTCATCCTCCATTTGTTGGAAAATTTGATTTTCTAAGGGATGATGCATTTGAATTGAAAGTTGATGCTTGGGATGAAAACAAAGTAGAATCGACCAGAATTCATTTAAGAAATAAAGCTTTGGATGTTATGCAATTAGGAATTACTCCTGTTGGTATTAAAGAGCTATTTAAAAATCGATTATTAATTGATGAAACCGAAAGTCATTGTTTGGATACTAAGAATATTTGGATTGGATGGTTAGAATTTCTCACTATATTCAATATTGTTAAAGAGGAAAATATAACTCCACAACAATTGAGTGATGTATTCAATAATGTAAGGTTAAAATATACACATGTGGAGGATTGTACAACTCTTTTTCAAGATCATCTTTCTAAATCAGACTATATTGGATTAAAACCAAGGGGAACGGTAATTATAAACTCAAAAAATGCTCCTCGTAAACCTTTTAGAGTTCCTATAGGAGGAATGATTAATAATATCAGAATACCGCAAGATAAAAGAGGGTTTAGAACAGATTTAGGGATAGACCCTTTTCAATCTTTTTCCTTTGTTCATTTAGACTACTTCAAAACAGAGTGTATTATAAATAAATTAGAAGAATACCAAAATTTGAGTGAGGAACAATTATTTGCAAAATTAAAACAAGAATATGATGAGTTATTTAACTGAAGAGTTGATGTCTGATATAAAAGAAGAGTTTTTTGAAATCTCATTCGATTATCGGGAAATACATTTTGGTGGAATCATTCCAGCATTCTTTATATATATTATGGATAACGAAATACTAGAAAAGAAATGGAAAGCCATTACTGAATTTATTGCTGTACATTTTCAATCTTCTCTCAAGGAGGAATTTAGTTTATGGAATATTTATCTATTCTTTGTTTTGGAAAATGAAGTCCGAGATGATTTAAAATATATAATAGAAAACGATACATTTTCAAGTAGAAAAATCATCGTGTCCCCCAAACAGGATATTGATTTAATCATTAACGATCATATTAAAAGCGATGATATAAATACGCAAAGTATTACTGATTTTGAAGAAAAGCCGTTTCTTCCCAACCCTGATATATGGAAGATCCTGAATAAAATTAGTCCAAAAAAGAAAATTACAGAAGAAATTAGATTGGGACTCGATCAAATTATTGCCAAAATAAAAACAGAAAACCAATGAAATTCAAAAAAGTAGAGATTTCAGCATTTAGGATTTTCGATGATCCAAAAGATTCGACGTTTGATCTAACTACAAAATCAGGAGAGGCCGCTAATTTTGTATCACTATATGCACCCAATGGATTCGGCAAAACATCATTTTATGATGCTGTAGAATTTGGTATAACCAATTCAATAAACCGATTTTTTATTCGAAGTAAAGAGCTCGAAAAGCTTGCGGATTTTCAGCTTGTCCAAAATGAGGTGCCACTAATTAGAAATTCAAAATCTGATACTAATCGAGAAACGTATGTAAAAATATTTACAAATAATAACTCAAACCCGGAAATATTTAGGAATTTTAAGAAGCACGGAAGGCAAACTCACGACCTGAATTTTACTAAAAAGCCTGTTTCTCATGAATTTCAAAAAGTAATATTATCTCAAGAATGGATAGCAGCTTTTCTAACCGAACAGAATGGTGAATATCGTTACGAAAAATTCATGGAAATACCGGAATTATCAGGGATTAACGACTACTATAATAAGCTTAAGCAAGCCTGTTCTGTTCACGAGAACAAAAAGAATAAACTTAAATATGATATTTCAGAATTTGGAAAGAGTATCAAACATGTAGATTCTGAAAATCTTCTTGACGGAATAAATAAGCAAATTCAGTTATTGGCAGAGAAATTTGGAGAAAAATCTTTAACGCTTTTATCACTTACTAGTACTCAGGAAGAAATAAAAAACCTCAAAGACATAATTGTTAATAGAACTATCTCCAGTAATCGTGAATTTGAACTGATTCAGTTATTGGAGTATGTGGATATCGCAAAGTCGGGTAACAATTCAATTATTGGGCTTAAATCGTACTTTTCTATTCAGGAAGTCAACCAAAAAAATGACAAGAGGATACTGGAAATCCAACCACTATTGGGAAAATTTGAAGCCCTTGAAAAATTAAGTACTGAAGTAGAAAATGTAAAAGCTATAAAACAAAATCATATCGATAATAAGAATCGAGTAATTAAGGTTATTTCGGATTTCGAAGAGTATGAGCGTTTATTGAAAGATTTACAGGAAAAAGACAGGACAATATCCCAGACAGAAACAAGTCGTGATGATACCAATAAGTATTTAAGTGAATTAAATCGCACCGAAATAGAATTGCGGAGTCAACTAGAAACAGTATTAAAAGAATTGGAAGGATTGGCAAATAAAAAAGCCAAAATTCCAGAAATGAAAGTAGAATATGAACGGTTAAATAATGTAATTCAAAAAACAGAAATAGAACTGGGTGAAAAAAAAGAGCAAGTAGAAGCAAAGGAAATAGAACAACGTAAACTAGAAAACACAATTACGGATTTACGACGAATAATCGAGGAAATAACTAATGGGAAGTATCCACAAATTTCTAAAGACGAAAATCCTGAGATAAATGAATTGGTGCAGAACTTAAAACGGAGCGAGCAGTTGCTTTCTGATGAAAAAAGAACAATAAATTCGCTTGAGTCAACTATTAAACAGCAGGAAGCACTTAATCAAACAATATCAGATTTCATAAAAGCAGGTTTATCTATTGTTGATGAACGTCAATCCTCAACGTGCCCGTTGTGTGAACAAAAGTATGATTCCTACAATGTATTGGTTGAAAAAATTACTAATAATAAAGCATTGGATGAAACATTGAAAACATTGCTTGCTCAAAAAAGTAAAAGTGAACTACGAATTTTTGAGATAACTACAGGAATAAAAGAAAGTAGAAAACAACTTTCAGATGTTTACGGAAAACAATTAGACGGATTATCTATTAAGAATCAAGATGGAATGCAGTCTTTGGAAAATGTAAAGCAGGGCATTAAAGTTATCGAAGTTGAACTTAACCTTCTTAAACAAAAAATAGAAAGCCAAAAAATAAATTTAAATGGATTGTCTTTTGATGCTTTTGAAAAGCAAATTGATGAGAGTACGATAGAAGCAGACAAAATAAGAACCCTTCTCATCCCTAAGCTTGCAACTAATAAAGAAGCGATTGATAAGTCTAAAGAACTAATAAACTCGTTTAAAAGCAAGATAGAATTACTAAAAAAGGAAATTGAAGTTCTAAATAAAAATGAAAAATATCTAACTGTTACAGATTGGTTCAATGAATACTTACCCGAAAATGAAATAGACAGAGAACTGTTGATTCAAAAAGATGCCTCATTGGCTGAAGATATCAGACAATTAGTTTTAAAAGAAAAAGAAATCGTTGAAAGAGTTAATAACATTAGCCAACAGCTATCATCTTTTAAAAGAGAAAATCTCTTACAAGAAGAATCAGAATTAAAAAAAATAATTCATGAAAATGATACTAAAATTAGTGGATACCGTTACTTTTTAAAGGACAAATTAGATATTGATTCTTCTCAATTGGAGGAAACGGCACTTTTAAAAATAATTGAAGAAAAGCAGGCGAAATATAAAGCCGATTTGACTAAGACAAAATCTTCAAATGAGGAATATCAAAAGCTAGAAAAATATAGTGACAATGTTTGGCCTTTTCTTCAATCAGAACAGGCCAAACTGAATCTGGCTAATGCAATAAAAGAACTTGATTTATTAGAACAGAAAGTTGAACATGTCATCAGAGAAGAACGTGATAAAGCCAAAGCTTATCTTGATAACCGGATTAAAAACTTTTTCCACGAAGATTTGATTAATAAGTTGTACCATAAAATTGACCCTCACCCTGATTTTAAGTCTGTAGAGTTCAAAGCAAATTTTGATACCGACAATCCAAGACTAGATGTCTTTGTTCGGAATATTAAGAATGAAAATACTCTAGTTCCAAACTTATATTTCAGTACTGCCCAAATTAATATATTGAGCTTGAGTATATTCTTAGCTACTGCATTAAATTCAAAGGAATATCAATGTATTTTTATTGACGACCCTATCCAATCTTTAGACAGTATTAATGTGCTCTCAACTATTGATTTATTTAGAAGCATTGTAGTCAACGAAGGAAAACAAGTTATTTTGTCAACTCATGATGAGAACTTTCATAATCTGCTCAAAAAGAAAATGCCGGAAGAACTTTTTCAATCTAAATTTTTAGAATTGGAGAGTTTTGGTAAAGTGAAATCCGACTTGAATTAATTACAAATAAGTTGTGTAAATTGGTTTTATGTCCTTTAATTAATTCGTTGAATAATATGCTTAAAAATAAAATGCTCTGTTAAAGGAACAAGTAACCCGGAAAAATCGGAAGTAGGGAAAAATTGCAGAACTGCTCATAAAAGATTTGGAGGAAGTCAAATTTGGACGAGTTGGGATGTATTTGGAATCAAAAAAGGAAGAAAAGATTAGTTTTATATTTAGTGTACTTTTAAATGTGTTCTTGTGGGAAGATTAAAAATATTCATATCAAGTGTCCAAAATGAGTTTGCCAAAGAGCGGGCTGAGTTGGCAAGCTATTTCAGACAAGATCCCTTGTTAGGGTCTTTTTTTGAACCGTTCATTTTTGAAGAAGTTCCAGCAAATACTCATTCACCGGGAAAGGTATATTTGGCTGAGGTGAAAGAATCTGATATTTATATCGGTTTGTTGGGTAATTCTTATGGTTTCGAAGATGAAATGGGCGTTTCTCCGACTGAAAGAGAATATGATCAGGCAAAAGCTGAACACCTGCCCAGATGGATTTTTATTAAGGATATGGTCGGAGCTGATCGACACCCTAATGAACTGGCATTAATCCGGAAAATTGAACAAGATGTTTCCCGAAAGAAGTTTTCCACTATTGATTCATTGAAAAAGGAAGTTTACAGGTCGGCTGTTTTATTTTTGAAGCAAATCGGAAAAATCGAGAGTCGTGATTTTGACGATTCTTTACATCCCACAGCAAATACTGAATCATTAGATAAAGCTAAATTAAGAGAATTCATTATTCTCGCCAAAGGGAAACGCAATTTCCCGCTGAAAGAAACAGCTTCGATTGAACAAGTGCTTAAACATTTACGAATGACCAGGGACGGGAAACTGGTGAATAGCGCTTTACTTGCATTTGCTCCTGATCCCCAGTTGTTTTTCCCATCGGCTACTATTAAATGTGCCAATTTTCATGGGATACAAGTTCAAAAACCCATCCCTGATTATAAGGAATTTGGAGGAACAGTCTTCGAAGTAGCCGACGAAGCCGTAAATTTTGTTCTTTCAAAAATAAGCTTATCAACAGGTACCAGAGAAAAGAGCAATCAGGTTGAAACCATTTATGAAATTCCCAGGGCGGTCATTGCAGAAGGTATTATCAATGCCGTTGCGCATCGTGATTACAACAGTAAAGGCAGTATTCAGGTTTCGGTTTTTAAAAACAGAGTTGAAATAAGTAATCCTGGCACATTACCTCCCGAATTGGATATCAGTGATTTAAAGGAGCCGCATAGTTCATATCCACATAATCCTCTTCTTGCTGGATGTATGTTTTTAACTGGTGAAATTGAAAGGTTTGGCACGGGAACTTTGGAAATGTATAATCTTATTAAAGAGAGAGGGTTAAAACCTCCCCTCATTTCTCTGGATGAAGGATTTAAGCTTACGATTTGGAGACCTTCAGCCGAAACCGTACATGATACCATACATGATACCATACATGATACCGAACATGATGCTTCTTTAATATTTACGGAAATAGCAGAACTAACGCACCGTTTGGTATTGGTGATTCATGGGGAAATGAGCAGGACTCAACTCATGGAAATACTGGAACTAAAAAACAGATCTCACTTTTCAATAAGTTACCTTGAGCCTGCATTAAAAGAGGAATTAATTGAAATGACCTTACCCGGAAAATCTAAGAGTAAGAATCAGAAATATAGGCTAACTCCTAAGGGCAAGGTATTAAAAGAGAATTTGGAAGGCAAAAAATAAAAGATTTATTCCATACCCCAAAAGTATAGAAATTTCACAGATGCAATTGGTAACATTAGAAAACCTAAGTATGAGATTATATGTTTGACATAAAACCTAAAAGTAACATTGCTAATAAAGTGCGAAATACCAAATTGCCTCGCACAAAACCTTTAATGCCTTTATTTGAGATTATTAGCAATTCAATTCATGCTATTAATGAGGCAAGAGTAAATGATCAGTTACAGGGAGCTGGACTTGTAAAAGTCCGATTGATAAGAAATGGAGATGAAGAAACTCTTCAGACTTTGGCTGAAATAGATAAATATCCAATAAACTCAATTTCCGTGACAGATAATGGGATTGGATTAAACGATGAGAACCTAAATTATTTTATTGAAACAGACACTGATCACAAATTAGAAATGGGAGGTAAAGGTGTCGGTCGATTTGTTTGTCTCAAAGCTTTTAAAAAATTAGTTATTAAAAGTCAGTTTGCTAATAATGGGTCAGTGATATCAAGACAATTTGAATTTCGTAATACTAAGGAGGGTTTCCACGATCCGAGTGAAGATAAAGTAAAAAATAAAAGAATTGGGACAGAAGTTCTGTTATCTGATTTTAAGGATGAATACCAAAAGAATGCGCCAAGAGATTTAATGGAAATTGCGAGGGCAGTTGTTACTCATTTTCAATTGTACTTTATCCAAAACATGGCTCCAAAGATTATAATTGAGAACCAAAACAATCTGCAAGTAAATTTAAATACTCTATTTAAGTCCGAATTTGAAAAGGACATTCAATCAAAGGAATTTGTAATTGGGGAAAGTAAATTTGAACTTTATTTAACGAAAACGACTCATAGTCAAAGTCATAAATTGCATTTTTGTGCACACAATAGAAGTGTAAAAGAGGAAGGACTTTATAACAGAATAGTTGATCTAGGTAAATATTCTGTAAAAACTGAAAACGAAAATTTCTATTATCAAGCGTTTGTAGTAGGTAAAGACCTGGATGATAATGTTGATATTGAACGGGTAGGATTCATTTTTCCAAATGATGACGATAATGAAGATGAAACTGAAGATATTTCATTATCAAAAATCAGAAATGGTGCAATTCAATGTATCGAGGAATTATTATCAGAATACTTGAATACAGCAAGAGAAGAAAAAATTGAAAAGTACAAACCACTTATTTATGAAGAGTTTCCTCAATACATGAGTACCTTCGAATATAAGTCTGATGAAATAAAAAAATTACCTCCAAATCTAACCAAAGCCAAATTAGATATTGAATTGTATAAGATTGAATCTAATTGGAAACTTGAGGTTAAAGAATTAGGTCAAAAAGTTATTGAGGATAAAAAAGATATTACAAATCTTGACGAGTATAAAATTAGGTATGAGAAATTTCTTACAGAATTTAATGAAATTGGGAAGGCCGATTTAGCTCGATACATTGTTCATCGTAAAGCTGTGATTGAATTATTAGATGAATTGATTGGGAAAAATAATAGTGATCAATTTACAAATGAGGATATAATTCATAGCGTCTTCTTTCCAATAAGGACAAGCTCCGATGAAATTCCTCACAATAAGCAAAACTTATGGTTGCTGGACGAAAAATTAACATATCACTCTTTTCTTGCATCTGACAAGAGCTTTGAGAGTATCAAGAACATTGACAAGCATTCAGATTCAAGGCCAGATTTACTTATCTTTCAAGATGCTATTGCATTTACAGAAGAGAATTATGCCCCCTTTAATTCTTTCACTATAGTCGAATTTAAAAAGCCGCAGAGAGATAATTATATTGATAATGATCCAAAGAAAAATCCGCTTGACCAAGTAGAGAAATATATTGATGATTTGCTGGGGGAAAAGGTTACCAATAGAAAGGGAAGAAAAATCAAAGTTGACAAAGAGACGCCATTCTACGTCTATATTGTTTGTGATATAAACTCCTCATTTGAAAAAATTCTGAAAAACAGAGAGTTTACGAAAACTCCTGATGGAATGGGTTATTACACTTTTAAGAATAAGTATTATTCTGCATATATCGAAGTTTTACCTTTTGAGAAAGTATTAAAAGATGCAAAAAGACGTAACAGAATTTTATTTGAAAAACTTGGTCTTAGCACGAACAAAGATCTTACTTTATTCTAACCTAAAAAATTGTCAAACAATGGAATCTACCATCAAACGGGAATTATTTGATTCGATCGCCGGAAAGTAACAAATTGAATAGTCTATTTTTTCTAGAACATTCTTTGGGTTTGTTTAATTATCTGATAATTTATCCAATTTATTAAGTTGCTGATAATTTTAGACAAAGTATAATCTTAACGTGTTATTTTTGGCAGATAGTCTTACTGTAGTTTTAGTATCTTATTGATTATCATTTGTAAGCACATATTTACACTCAAATTTCCGACAAATTTATTGATCGCTTCCCAGAACGGTAAAGGGGCGGTTGCTTCTCAATGGCAACCGTCCTTCGGATTCGTTCATTCCGATTACATCGGAATGACATGCACCCCGTTGACCTGATCCGGGACAGCTCAATCGTGGTACGCCAAAAATTTAAGTTTAACGGCGTGCCAGATTTCTCCTTTATTAAAAGGGTGCCAAAACAAGTCTGCAAGGCAGCAGCAAAATCAAATGAAAGATTCAAATGGAAGGGAAATTGTTTCCACGTATTCAACTAAAGAGGCTGTTGCGGATGGTTTTCTGGTAAAAGTTGACATTAAAGCTTCCAATGAAGCAGGTATTAAATTCCCGGTTTACCTGACCCGTGCAGTATGGAACAAGTATGTTGAAATTCCGAAAGGAATGGAGCAAATTCAGAACATTTCAGGTCGCCTTTGGGATGTGCTGTATATGTTTGCCTTTCATGCCCGGAATGTTTCTTCCAATTTTATACAGTACGATTTTATCAGCTATCTGCCAGATGAAGGTAACTGGGAACCAAACGAGAAGTTGGAAACTCCGGAAAATCGCTTTAACCGTCTGGTGACACTCAAAGCTGTCATCCAGGCACAGGATTTCGACGATCCTCCACCAGCCATTTTCATCATGAAACCTAATGAAGATTAGACGATTCAATCAAACAATTTTTCAATCAAAATTTTAGGAGGAATTAGTCATGAGATACAAAGATGATCCAAGACAGATTGTAGTCCGTTATCCGAGTTGTTGCGCAAAATGCCAAACTCGTTTGCCCAGAGGTACGGTTGCTTATTATTGGCCACGAACACAAACCTTATTATGCTCTGGATGCGGAGAACCGGAATACCGAAGTTTTCTTTCAGCAGCAGCAGATGAAGAAGTTTATTCAGGAAAGGGAAATCCTTTATAACATTACTGGGGCTTTTTGCCCCTTTTTTGTTCGTGACCAACCATTTAAATAGGCAAATTGAATCTTTTGTGAGGTTGTGTGTTACACTCAAATTTTCGACAAATTTATTTACGCTTCACGGAACGGTAAAGGGGCGGTTGCTTCTCAATGGCAACCGTCCTTCGGATGCGTTCAGTTTTTTGCTTTTCCCCAATCTTGTTTGATACTGATTTAGTAAAGGTAAACAGGTTTGCAAAAAAACTGACATGCACCCCGTTGACCTGATCCGTGACAGCTCAATGTAGGTACGCCAAAAATTTAAGTTTAACGGCGTGCCAGATATTCCCTTGGTTAAATCGAAGGGAGCCATAAAAAGTCTGTAGGGCAGCAGCATTATCCAATGAATACTTCATTCGACATTTATGAAATGGTTACCAACCTGATGATCGAGCGCCTTGAAAAAGGAGTTGTTCCGTGGCAAATGCCCTGGAAGGCTGAAACAGGTTTACCGCAAAACATGGTTCACCAAAAGGTGTACAAAGGTTTTAACTTCTGGTTCTTGCTGACTGTGTCCGATAAGTTTGGTTCCCCGTTCTTTCTCACCTTTAACCAGGTTAAAGAATTGGGCGGCCATATCCTGAAAGGTGAAAAAGGTTTCCCGGTTGTATTCTGGAAGATACTCGATAAAGAAGAAAAAGATGGAAGTATCGACCATTTCCCGTTTCTTCGGTATTATACGGTTTTCAACCTGAAGCAAACCGAAGGGATTGATGAAAGCAAAATCCCGCCGACCGAAGCACACGACCATGAGTTTGATCCAATTGGTGAGGCAGAACAGTTAATCGAGTTCTGGACTGACAGCCCTGAAATCCGGCTGAATCAGTCCCATGCCTTTTATTCACCATCCGGTGATTATGTCGGGATGCCAAATCCGCGCACTTTCTTTCAGGACGAACAATATTACTCCACGATTTTCCACGAGCTGGTTCACTCAACAGGTCACATCAACCGGACCGGCAGGCACGAAAAGCTTCCCAACCATCAATTTGGTTCGCAGGATTACAGCCAGGAAGAACTGGTTGCCGAAATGGGAGCAGCTTACCTGTGTTTCATGACCGGTATCCAGAATGCCACCTTTGACAACAGCGCTGCCTACATCAAAACATGGATCGGCAAGTTTAAGGAAGACAAGAAGGTACTTCTGATGGCCTGTTCGATGGCGCAAAAGGCTGTCGATTACATTTTGGAGCACCAATCCTATCCCAACCCTACGAAACGGGTTAAGCGGGCAAGAGAAAGGGCGGAGGCAGTTTAGCCTTCGCCTTTTTATTCATTCTCTCCAAAATCAATAGTTAATCATGATTAAAAATTCAAAAAAATGGAACAGTTAAAAAATTTTTCGCAGTATATCTTGCAAATCGGTTACAAGTACGGTTTGCATTCCGTATTCGATGATTTTCTTGAAATGGTGATTTGCTCCCTGTCATTGGAAGCCAAAGAAGATCGTTACCATGAGATTGTCCGCAACTACGAAAAAACGGACGCCTACCTGTTGGCTGAAGCATTTGGTGCACTGGTTGTGGAAATGGACAATAAAGGAGAAGGTCTGAAAGATGGTTTTGGCGACTTTTACATGGAATACATCAGCCAAGGGTACAACGGACAATTTTTTACCCCGGAGCCGATATGCGAAATGATGGCCCGAATGCTAAACCCGGCAGGTTTTGGCGAACGGGTGGCCGATTGTTGTTGTGGTTCAGGACGAATGCTCATGGCAGCGGCAAAAATAAACCGGAATTCGTTGTTCTTCGGTGCCGATATTGACCGAACCTGCGCGATGATGTGCGTGATTAACCTGTGCCTGAACGGACTTTTAGGCGAAGTCTGCCGGATGGACACCCTGATGAACCGTTTTTACGGAGGCTGGAGGATAGAGCTCCATCCGGAGAAAGGGGTTCCGTATATCAGGGATATTTCAGAATCAGAAAGTTATATGGTTCTAAGGTTGCCTGAACAGAAACAGGAACTTGATATTCAACAAACGCCGGTGAAGACTGTATCCCGGCAATTGATATTAGAGTTTTAGGGGCTTTTCAGCCCTTAAAACTCTAATTTTGAATCCGGCAATTTGTATCACAATTAGATGGTAAAAAAAATGAACATGCCAATTTTATTCACTATCCGGCAGTTGCTAAGGTTGTGAGTACTGAATATCCTTTGATCTTCATACAAATTCCAGATAATAGACCTAAGTAGTGGATTCAACCGTCAGCAAAACCGTTCCATACGAAAAGC
>Ga0154413_1168_pt1 | contig 29002 bp, 22 predicted proteins | sample RifGroB2_FD_115917 | JGI IMG/M metagenome (GOLD analysis project Ga0154413, IMG submission 115917) | Bacteroidetes bacterium GWB2_41_8 | reverse complement strand
CGATATGACTTACATGATCCGTAACTGGAATAATTTTGTTTGGTTATGTGGCGACCACATTTTAGATACGCACGTTCACAACATTGATGTTATTAACTGGTTTTTAGGTCGTCAGCCTGAAAGTGCGATTGGCTACGGAGGCCGCGCACGCCGTTTGACAGGCGATCAGTACGACTTTTTCAGCATCGACTTTGATTACGGCGCTGGCGTTTTTTCGCATAGCATGTGTCGCCAGATCGACAATTGTGCCAACGGAACCGGCGAATTCATTATGGGAACCGAAGGTTACACCAACTGCGCCAATACCATCTGGAATCTGGATGGAACGGTAAAATGGCAATTCGAATATCCTAAAGATGAAAATGGCAACGAAACAAATCATATAAAAATACCGGCTTACGTGCAGGAACACATGCACCTGGTACACGCTATTCGCACCGGCGAGTATGTAAATCAGGCTGAAGAAACTGCTATTTCAACGCTTACAGCAATCATGGCACGTACTGCGGCATATACCGGGAAAAAGGTAAGCTGGGAAGAGATTTATAAATCAGATATGGATCTTGGGCCAAAAGTCATTGAATTTGGTCCGGTTGACATGCAGTTTGAAGTTCCGGTTCCGGGAACAGCACACAAAGCGTAAACGCCACCTAATCAGGAGGGTGTAAAAACGCATTAAAAGAGAATAGAAAATATTAACCTATCCTCAAAGTCTCCTCCGGGAGATTAGGAGGCCTAACTTAAATAAAATGGAAAACAAAAGCACACGCAGATCTTTTCTGAGAAATTCGCTTTCGATGGTGGCCGGAACGATGGTACTGCCTCACATTATTCCATCATCGGCAATGGGAATGAACGGAGTGGTTCCCCCAAGCGATCGCATTGTAATGGGCTCAATTGGAGTTGGTTCACAGGGTGTAAGCAATATGAGAGGCTTCCTGAAGTTTAAAGAGGTTCAATATGTTGCACTGTGCGACCTCGACGCCAATAATCTCGAAAAGGCTTCGGCAATGGTGAACAAATATTATAATAATTCCGACTGCCGGAAGCACAAGGATTACCGCGAATTTCTGGAAAAAGAAAAACTTGATGCTGTTTGTATTTCGGTTCCCGATCATTGGCACAGCATTGCCTATGTAGCGGCAGCCAATAAAAAAATCGACATTTATGGAGAAAAGCCTTTGGCACGAAGCATTGGCGAAGGTCAGCAGATTGTAAAGGCAGTTCAGAAAAACAAAATTATATGGCAAACCGGAAGCTGGCAGCGTTCGATTGCAAACTTCCACAAAGGTGCCGAACTGGTTTTTAACGGCCGGATTGGAAAGGTTGACCGTGTTGAAGTTGGCCTGCCAAATGCTGTAAAGCTTGTAGGTATGCCCTCTGTAAAAGAAGTACCTGCCGGACTTGACTGGGATTTCTGGTTGGGATCGGCGCCGAAAGTACCGTATCGCGGTGTTTGCCACTGGAACTGGCGCTGGATTTTAGATTATTCAGGAGGCCAGCTAACCGACTGGGCCGGTCATCATATTGACATCGCTCATTGGGGATTGGGACTTGACCGCACCGGACCAATCGAGGTTTCAGGAGAAGGCGTTTACCCTGCTTCCGGAGAACTGTACAATGTGCCTATGGAGTTTGATTTTGATTGCAAATACAAATCAGGAGTAGTGATTCGCGTTGCTAACTCTTCCAGGTTACCTCATGGAATGGGAGTTACATGGTATGGCGAAAATGGCTGGATTCACGTTGACCGCGGCGATAAAATTACCGCTTCGAAACCGGAGTTAATTTCTGAAGAATTGGGCGCCAACAAAAAAGCACTTTATAAGAGCAACGACCACACAGCTAATTTCCTCGAATGTATTCGTACCCGCAAAGAAACAATTACTCCGGTGGAAGTGGCACATCGTTCGATTTCAGTTGGCTTGCTTGGCGAAATTGCAATGACCACCAAACAGAAAATTCAATGGGATCCGGAGAAAGAGAAAATCATTAATAATGCGGAAGCAAGCAAAATGCTGATGAGAGAATTCCGTTCACCCTGGAAAATACCAAACATTTAATACACACACCTCAATTCAAATAGCTTTTCATCCTTTTACCGGGATACTGTTCTAAACCAACCAACTACTGCCAGCAAAGGGAATGTAACTTCCCCGAACTGGCAGTTTTTTTTCGTTTCCATGTTTTATAACGGATCAGCTTTATACTTTTGCCATTAATATGGAAGGACTTTTTGATTACAACCTGTGGGGATTATTTTTAGCCAGTTTTCTGGCAGCTACGGTTGTACCTTTCAGTTCCGAAGCTTTACTTTCTTACCTGATAGCCAATGGAACCGATGTTTCGGCAGCAGTTTTGGTAGCTACTGCCGGAAACTGGCTGGGAGGAATGAGCAGTTTTGCCCTGGGTTATCTCGGGAAATGGGAATGGATTGAGAAGTACTTAAGGGTTAAACGCGAAACAATCGAAAAATGGCACAACCGCTTATATAAACGGGGAGCAATTTTTGCTTTTTTATGCTGGGTTCCGGCAGTGGGCGATATTTTTGCAGTTGGGCTCGGTATTCTGCGAGCCAATATCTGGATTACTGCATTTGCAATGCTTGCCGGAAAACTATTGCGCTACATCGTTTGGGCCTGGCTGAGCGGACTGGTGTTTTAACGGCCTACAGCCTCCCCCTAGCCCCCTCCAAAAGAGGAGTAACAAAAAGCATTGAATAAATTTATCGGTAATTTTCATCGGAGCGTTTTTAAGCCCTCCCTAGGGGAGGGTTTGGGTGGGGCTTCTCTTTTACCTTCCAAAATCTGTCATTTACCTATTAAAATTGCGGGGTTATCTACCCTGATTATCTTTTACCCAAAACAAATCAGGAAATTTGGCACGAAATAATTAACAAACAATTTACATGCAGGAAACGTTTCTGGTCAATAATGTTTCCTTTCTTTGCCGCGAAATAAAAATTGTAGAAATAGATGTATAATGAAATGAATTTAAACGACCCCAAACTTTTGGAGATTCTTAAACGAACAGTGGAGTTGTTCTATGAATTCGGAATCAGAAATCTGAATATGGATGATATTAGCCGGAGCCTCGGGATATCAAAAAAGACCCTTTATCAATATGTGAAAAGCAAGGAAGACCTGATCGAAAAGCTTTTCTATTACGATGAAATGAAATGGGACGAGGAAACTTCGAAGGTAAATTTTGAAGAATTAAATGCCATCGAAATTCTAATTCAGGTAAGTCTGAAGGTATTTGAAGAAATGGGCAAACTAAATCCAAAATTAAAGTTTGAGCTTAAAAAATATTACGAACCAATTTATCAGCAATTTATGGTCAGGAAACAGAACCATATTTTCAACCAGTTGTGCAGAAATATAGAAAAGGGAATTAAAGAAGAATTGTACCGAAGTGATGTTAACGTTGAATTGGTTGCGGGTTTGTATGTCAGGAACCTGGTCGACATGCACAACAAAGACTACTGCATCATCGAAAACACAACTTTTGATCAGGTTTTTCAGGTTATGTTCGAAAATCACATTCGTGCAATATCAACTCCTGAAGGCTTAGCTTATTTCGAAAAGCGTAAATCAGAAATAGCACAAATAAAAGACAACAATAACTAATAACAATTACGAAACATGTTCAGAAAACAAACAAAATTTTACCTGTTGGCGGTGATGCTCCTTTTTGGAACATTGGTTTCCAATGCCCAGGAAACAGTGAAACTTTCACTTCAGGATGCATTAATGATGGCATCCAAAAACAACACGAATATTCTGAATTCGGATCTTGATCTGAAAATTGCTCAAAAAAAGGTCTGGGAAACAATAGCCAGCGGACTTCCTCAAATTTCAGGAAAAGGCAGTTATTCTCATATTTTTAAAGTTCCGACCTTGAGTTTTGGTGGCAAAACGGTTTTATCAAACAGCGAAGTACCTTGGGATCCAGCCACTCAGAGTGGAACAATGAGTTCGCTTACCCTTTCGAACGGCGAGAGTATTTACTTAAATTCTGAAGCGGGCACTCCAATTGAACTTGGTCTTAAAAATAGCACCACATTCGATTTAACGCTTTCGCAACTAATTTTCAGTGGATCGTATATTGTTGGTTTACAGGCAACAAAAGTTTATTACGGACTTACCCAACAAACCGCCGAGAAAACCAGGCTGGATGTGATTGAGACCGTAATAAATACTTACACCATGATTCAAATGGCCGAGGAAAGCAAAAATATTTTGAGCCAAAACCTCGAAAACATCAACAAAACGCTGTATGAAATATCGGAGATGAACAAGCAGGGCTTCCTCGAAAAAACAGATGTTGATCAGTTGGAAGTTACCGCCAACACCATTCGAAACGCCATGAATCAGATTGAAAGCAATTTGAATATGGCTTATCGTTTATTGAAAATCCAATTGGGAATGGAAGATTCTGAAAAAATTGAATTAGCCGACGCCTTAGAATCTGGAGAATCGCTCACAAAATCGAGCCTCGAATTAATGACCGAGACATTCAACGTTGAACAAAATGTTGACTATCAGCTTATTCAAACTTCAGAAAAAGCAGCAAAACTTGATTTGGATTTGGCTAAAAGTAATTTTCTTCCAACAGTTGCTGGTTTCTATAATCATACCGAGAAATTAAAAGCTCCTGCTTTCGATTTTACTCCCAAAGATATGATAGGTTTAAGTTTGAGTTTGCCAATTTTTAGCAGTGGTCAGCGCATGTCTGTTTTATCGCAAAAACGTTTGGCGCTCGAAAAAGCAAAAAATACCCGTTCGTTGGTATCAAGCAGTTTAATGATGCAGGCAAGCCAGTACCAGAGCGATCTGAAATTAAAGATGGAACACTTTCAGAATCAGAAGAAAAGCAAAGAATTGTCGGATGTTATTTACCAGCGGACACTCGAAAAATACAAACAGGGAATGGCTTCGAGCATGGATTTGATGACAAGTCAGAACCAATATCTTAGCAACCTAACCAACTATTATCAAAGTATTTACGAAGTTATTGGAGCTAAATCGAAGCTCGAAAAGTTATTCAATATCAATCAGGATATTGCAAATTAATGATTATCAGGCAAAAATTAGAAATTCAAATCAAGAGAAATTATAAAAACATGAAAAAGATTATTATTTACACAGCCCTGGTCGCTTTTTTGGTATCGTGCAGCGCCACCACCGACAAAAAAGCTGAACTCGAAAAGCTGAAAGCACAGCGCGAAGCGTTAAACACTCAGATTGCTCAACTCGAAACTGAAGTTAATCCTGATGGTATTAAAGCTGATGTTAAAGCTGTTTCAGTAAAAATTACTCCTGCCACCGAATGCGTATTTAACCATTTTATACAGGTACAAGGTATTGTTGATGGCGATCAGAATATTGCTGTTAGCCCGCAAATGGCCGGAATTGTAACTGCTGTTTACGTTAAAGAAGGGACCCAGGTAAAAAAAGGACAGGTTTTAGCCGAACTCGATGCGCAGATTGTGAAACAATCGCTCGAAGAGGTGAATACCCAGCTTGCTTTGGCAACTAGCATTTTCGAAAAACAAAGCGCACTTTGGGAAAAGAAAATTGGCAGCGAAGTACAGTATTTGCAGGCCAAATCAACTAAGGAATCGATGGAACAGCGTGCCAGCACCATCAAAGAGCAATTAAAACTTGCCAAAATTGTGTCGCCAATCAGCGGTACTGTCGAAAGCGTTCCACTTCGCGTTGGCCAGATGGCTTCGCCCGGAATGCCAACATCTACCATTCGGGTAATTAACATGAATGTTGCCAAAATATCGGCCGAAGTGGCTGAAACCTATGCAACCCGAATTAAAAACGGAAATCCTGCAATTGTTAGTTTTCCTGATCTTGGTAAAGACATTGAAACCACTTTGAACTTCACAAGCCGTTATATCGACCCAACCAACCGCACATTTAAGGTTGAATGTAAAATTGCGACCCGCGATGTTGAGCTTCGCGCCAACATGATTGCCTATGTAAAAATTAAGGATTACACCAACGAGAAAGCTTTTTGCCTGCCTGTAAATTATGTACAAAGCAATCAGGATGGCAAATTCGTTTACATTGCCGCACAGAATGGAAACGATTGGAATGCTGAAAAAAGAATGATTAAAACCGGTATGGATTACGACGGAACGATAGAAGTTACCGAAGGAATCACAGCAGGCGACAAAATTATCACTTCCGGATTTCAGAGCCTGAACCCGGGAGAAAAAATAGTTTTCTAATTCCACAAAAAGACCAATTATGTCGAAAGAAAATAAGATTAAAGAATTTTTTGCCACCAGCTGGGCAATCGATAACCGGACGAGTATTTATGTACTTGCCGTCCTGATATCGATACTCGGAATGATGAATTACTATTTCATACCAAAGGAAACTTTTCCGCAGGTAATCATTCCTTACATTGTTGTAAATACTCCATATCCGGGAACTTCACCTGAAGACATGGAAAACCTGGTCACACGCCCGATCGAAAAACAGTTAAAATCAATTTCGGACGTTAAAAATATTACCAGTAATTCCGTTCCCGATTTCTCTACCATCATCGTAGAGTTCGATCCTGATTTATCAATTGAAACAGCCAAACAGCGTGTGCGTGATGCTGTTGACAAGGCAAAGACCGATCTTCCGACAGATTTGCCCACGCAGCCCCAGATTATGGATATTGATATTTCGGCAATGCCGGTAATGTACCTCAATATTTCAGGAAATTACGACCTGGATAAGCTAAAGCATTATGCCGAAATCGCCCAGGATAAAATAGAAGGACTTGCTGAAATAACCCGGGTTGATATTGTTGGAGCACTCGACAGGGAAATCCAGATCAATGCCGATATTTTCAAAATGCAGGCAGCCAAAGTAACTTTTGGCAACATTGAGCAGGCCGTGGCTTACGAGAACATGACCATTTCCGGCGGATCGTTAACCAGCAACGGAACCCGCAACACTGTTCGTATCAAAGGGCAATTTGAAGATGTAGAAACCATTCGCAATATTGTGGTTCACTCGTCGAGTGGCGCTTTTGTAAGGCTCGGCGATATTGCCGAGGTTAACGATAGCTTTGCCGAACAGGCCAGTTTCGCCCGCCTTGATGGCAAAAATGTAATCACTCTGAACGTGATCAAAAAAACCGGCGCTAACCTGCTCGACGCCTCCGACCAGATCAAGGAAATTGTGGCTGATCTGAAAGTACGCGAGTATCCGAAAGATATGGATGTTACCATCACCGGAGATCAAAGCCGTTTTACACGCAATACTCTGGAAGAGCTAAACAATACAATCATCATCGGATTTATTTTGGTGACCATTGTTCTGATGTTCTTCATGGGATTCACCAATGCATTTTTTGTAGGTCTTTCAGTACCATTGTCGATGTTTGTGGCCTATATGATTCTTCCCGGTATAGGCTTTACAATGAACATGATGGTAATGTTTGCTTTCATTTTTGCTCTCGGTATTGTGGTTGACGACGCTATTGTAGTTATCGAAAATACTCACCGTCTTCACCGTTTCAATCCCGACATTAATGTGGCCGCTAAAAGGGCAGCCGGCGAGGTTTTCCTTCCTATTTTTTCAGGAACATTAACCACCCTGGCGCCATTCTTCCCACTGGCTTTCTGGCCAGGTATTGTAGGGCAGTTTATGCACTATTTGCCTGTAACACTTATAATTACCTTGTTTGCATCTTTGTTTGTCGCATATGTGTTCAATCCCGTTTTTGCCGTTTCGTTTATGAAACACGAATACGATAAGGAATTTCAGGAAGGAAGTGGCTGGAGGAAAATCAAGATTTCGACCATTGTAATGGGTGTTTTGGCAGTAATCTTTTATCTGGCTCATTTTCTGGGAGATGTACCCAGCACTTTTACATTTGCCAATGTCCTTTCGTTTGTCTCAATATCGATACTTTTCTTCCATTTTGTTCTGAAAAGAATGATCAGCACATTTCAGGATAAAACCTGGCCCTGGATTATGTCTGTTTATGAAAGGCAGTTGCGCATGATCCTGAAAGGCTCACGTCCAATTTGGGCGCTTGTGGGCATGATTGTGTTGTTTTTTGCATCAATCGTAATTACCGGAATAGCCAAACCAACCGTTTTGTTTTTCCCGAATAGCGATCCAAACAACATTTTTGTGTATATAAAAATGCCCGGCGGAACTCATCAGAATTTTACCGATAGTGTCACAAGAGTTGCCGAAGCACGGGTTTACAAAGCCCTTGGAGAAAACAATCCTGATGTGGAATCAATCATTTCGAATGTGACCATCGGAGCAGAGGAAGAAGGTTTTGTTTCATCCGGAACTCCATTTAATAAAGGGAAAGTGACGGTTAATTTTGTGGAGCATAAATACAGAACTTCGGGAGTTTCAACAACCGAATACATGGAAAGAATAAGAAAAGAAGTTGCCAATTTCGCAGGTGCTGAAATTACTGTTGATAAAGAATCGAATGGCCCGCCAACCGGTAAACCAATCAACATCGAAATCACCAACGAAAATCTGGAAACGCTTATTACCGATGCATATTCGTTCCGTAGTTACATCGATTCACTTGATATTCCAGGAGTTGAAGAATTAAAGACCGACTTTGAGATGAATTCTCCTGAAATCATTATTCAGATTAACCGTGATCGTGCCCAGCGATTGGGTATTTCAACCGGTCAGATCGGGATGGAAATCAGAACAGCCTTGTACGGAAAGGAAATATCGAAACTGAAACAGGATGAGGATGAATATCCGATTATGCTTCGATATGATAAAGTTACCCGCGACAATATTAACGCACTGGTAAATCTGGAAATTACCTATCGCGATATGAATACCGGTATGTTGCGGAGCGTTCCGCTGTCAACGGTTGCCTCCATCGACTATACTTCGTCGTACGCAGGAATCAAACGTCTGGATCAGAAACGTGTAATAACCGTTTATTCAAATGTGATTTCGGGCTATTCGGCCAACGATATTGTACCGGTTATAACCCGCGAGGCCAAAAATTATCCGCTAAGCGAAGGAACAACCATAAAGCTTACCGGCGAGCAGGAAGATCAGGCTGAAACGGTCGCTTTCCTCCTGAAATCAATGATTATCGCAATTGGTGTGATTTTCTTTATCCTGATCACACAGTTTGGATCGGTCAGCAAATCGCTGATTATTCTTAGCGAAGTTATTTTCAGTATCATTGGTGTATTGCTTGGGTTTATCATCTTCAAAATGGACTTGGTGATTATGATGACCGGATTGGGAATTGTAGCCCTGGGCGGTATTGTGGTTCGAAACGGAATCCTGATTGTCGAATTTATTGATGTCAAGAAAAAAGAAGGACTGCCAACGCGCCGGGCGATTATTGAAGGTGGAAAAACCCGTATTACACCGGTTATTCTTACCGCTACAGCAACTATGCTGGGGCTGGTTCCGTTGGCTGTTGGTTTGAACATCAATTTTGCAACCCTGTTTACCGAACTGAACCCGCATATTTATTTCGGGGGCGACAATGTTGCTTTCTGGGGTCCGCTGGCATGGTCAATTATTTTCGGGCTAAGCTTTGCTACATTCCTTACCCTGATGTTTGTTCCGGCACTTTATGAACTGGATTATTCTATCAGGCTAAAGTTGAAGAAACGCAAAAACCTGAAAAGAATTAAAGCGTTGAAAAAATAATCTTTACTGATTTTAATCAAATAAAAAACGGCGGAAAGGGTAACTTTCCCGTCGTTTTTTATTTATTTCACTTTTGCCCTGTACAATCCTTCATGTGTTTCCTTTATCATCTCAATCAGCGGAATGTATGCCGGACACTGGCTTAAATCCACCTTTTTCAGATTCTCCTCGGTTGGGAAATTGCCCGGAAACCAGTGGTCTTTTTCCTGAAACATGTTGTAGCGGTAAAGTCCGAAGTCCTTCATATCGTAGCATTTCCAAAGTGTACGAAATCGCAGTATTTCAGGGATATTCATTCCTGAAGGATCGTTTTCCATGCAATACGGATCGAATTCTGAATATGGATCGAGCAATTTCTGGTCGTCGAGCAGTTGCTTTATTTTGGCATCTTCAGGAGAAAATGGTGCAGGAGCCGGAAAAATGCCGTTGATATGATCGAACTGCACGGTTACGGGCAATCCGAAAGTTAAAGTATGAACAGCAGAATGGCTCAGGCAAAATCGGGCATTAAAATGAATCGGATGCAGCGGTGCTGTTAATTCGGTAAGTTTTTGAGAAGGACGAGAAAGTTGTCCGCCCTTGTCGTTGGGTGAAATAATAAACACGCCCATGTCTTTCGTTTCGGCCAGATCGATGGCAGCTTTGTTGCGCTGAAAAAAGTAGTAATAATGGAGGTTTACAAAGTCGAACATGTCGGTGTCAATGGCTTTAAGAATCACATTCAGCGGGGCGTGTGTACTGAAACCGATGTGTCCGATAATTCCCTCTTCTTTCATTTTCAGCAACTCTTCAACCGGACCACCTTTTGCGCAAGCCTGTTCCTTTAGTGCCATCGTATTGATTCCGTGCCAGGCATAAAAATCGAGGTAATCCGTTTTCAGCGCTTTCATCTGTTTTTCGACCAGTTTCCGGGTTTCTTCTGCTGTTTTCGGATTTCCTTTGGTCATCAAAAAATACGAATCGCGCCTGATTTTCAGCTCATCGTTTAAAACCCGCCCGTAAGCATGTTCGCTTTTGCCATATCCGTAGGCGGTTTCAATCAGGTTAATGCCTTGCGCCAGCGCTTTTTCAACGGTGTCGCGGCATTGGTCGAGGGTATCTTGCGGGATAAGTTCACGGGGCTCTTGTCCGGTATGCTTGAAACGCATACCGCCAAGGGTAATAACACTCACCATTTTATTGGTTTTGCCAAAACGGCGGTACTCCATTTTTGGCTTATAAATCGAAAAAGTCTTGAAATCCATATCCGGTATCTGATAAAAAGTCTGCGAAAATATACAAACTAAACAGAAAACCGGCAGGTAAGTTTAATGCACAATTACCAGCCCATAAAGCGGATACCTATTCCTGAAATAAAAATTACGGATCCGGCAATCATGTGCATGTATTTCTCAACTTGCTTGAAGCGGATGAGCGAAGTACCTGTGTAACCAACAAAAACGGTCAGTAACATGGTGGCAACAGTTGTGATGCCAAAAAGAGCGGAAACCGCAAAAACGCCCAGCCAATTGTGTTCCGATGCCGGGAAAATCAGCAACGGAATCAGCACTTCACAAGGCCCAAAAACAAAAATCAGGAACAAAATCCAGGGCGTGAGTTTAGTGGTATCTTCCTTCACTTCTTCAGCTTCGGTGGTAGGTAAATGCCGGTATTTCCGAATCGATTTTGGAAGCAGAAACTTCGGCAAATGCTTATGATGCCCCTTTTTCAGGAACTGAAATATTCCGTAAACGGTGTAAAAGAATCCAAAAACAATGAGCATCCAGGCCACGAGATTGCCCCGGGTTGCTTCAATCAATTCAAGCTTGCTAAGGCTAATGCCGAGCGCGACTCCGGCAATACCAAGAACTACAGATCCGGCAATGTGGCCTACTCCGGAGAAAGCAGTAATCCACAATGTTTTGGAGAGTGACCATTTGCGTGCCCGGCTTAAAACAATAAACGGCAAATAATGGTCGGGGCCAAGCAAGGTGTGAATAAAACCCAGCGATATTGCCGTGATCAGAAGTAATTGTAATTCGTTCATAGTATCTTATAGCTTATTGATGAGGGAAGCCTGGCAGGCCGCCCCAAATCCGTTATCGATATTAACTACTGAAATTCCACTTGCACAGCTATTTAGCATTGAGAGCAATGCCGATAAACCCTGAAAATTTGCCCCGTAGCCAATGCTTGTCGGAACACCAATTACCGGTTTGTCAACCAGTCCGCCCACCACGCTGCCCAAAGCGCCTTCCATTCCGGCCACCACAATAATTACGCGAGCACCCCTTATAACATCCAGCTTATGGAAAAGCCGGTGAATGCCTGCAACTCCCACATCGTAAATGGTTTTCACCTCGTTACCCAGAAAACGTGCGGTTTCGGCAGCTTCTTCAGCCACAGGCATGTCCGATGTTCCGGCTGCAACCACTGCTATATATCCTTTCGTATGCTGAACCGGGTGATGCTTAAAACTGATCGTTCTTGCCAGTTCGTTAAATTCTGCATTCGGAATCACTTCTTTTACAGCGGCATACATTTCCGGAGTTGCACGTGTGGCCAGTATGTCAATTCCTTTTTGGTACATGCGTTCAGCAATTCGTTTTACCTGTTCGGTTGTTTTTCCGGCAGCGTAAATCATTTCGGGCAATCCGGTGCGGCGCAAACGGTCGGTGTCGATGGTCGCAAAACCCATCTCTTCAATTCCGCTGTTCGAAACCATTTGCAATGCTTCGGGCAAATCCAGCTCGCCATTTTTGTATTTTTCGAATATGTCGGTCAGTGTCATTCTACAAAGCTTTTAAAACTTCACGTTCAACTTCTTCAATGCTTATTTTTTCCTGAAGGGCAATTGTCCTGCAATCATCAAATTCGGGTTTCGAGCGGACTACTTTTCCTTCAAAAACGCTCTGTTTGACGCGAACATTTCCAAATCGCGTATTCACCACAATTTCAATCCTCGACAATACGCTCTTTTTTACCGAATATTCACGCAATCCGATGGTAGTGCTGTGGGTAAAAATGATGTGTTTCATATTCTGTACTTTTTCAGGAGCACACAAAACACATAACTGGTTGGCAGGACGCGATTTCTTCATGATAACCGGAACCAGCCAGGCATCGCTGGCACCCGCATTGAAAAGTTGTTCCAGGATAAAATCGTATCGCTCCGGGTTCATATCGTCGATGTTGCATTCCAGCACCGTTGCAATTTCTTCTTTTACATCACTAACTGCAGTTTCTGTTTCTGAAAGGAATACACGCAAAACATTCGGTACCTCCGAAACATCGCGGTGCCCGATTCCATAAGCTGTTTTTGTAATCGGGAAGTTGATTTGTTCGGTAAATTCATCAACGGTTGCCACTAAAATGGCAGCACCTGTTGGAGTGGTTGCTTCGTGCTGAACCAAACCCAATTTCACCGGAACATTTTCGACAATCAAGGCGGTTGCGGGAGCCGGAACCGGCATAATTCCGTGGGCACATTTTACGGTTCCGCCACCCAGTTGAATTGGCGCTGAAAGGACTTTATCAACTTTCAGAAAATCGAGACAAATTGCAGCACCCACAATATCGGCAATCGAATCGAGTGCGCCTACTTCGTGAAAATGAACACGTTCAACAGCAATATTATGAACCCTGGCTTCAGCAAAAGCGATGAGTTTGAAGATTTTCAGCGAGTTAGCTTTCACTGTTTCGGAAAGCGTGCTGTTGTTGATGATTTCTTCTACATGGCGCAGGTGGCGGTGCTTTTCGTTGTCGGGATTTTCAACGATTACTTCCGCTTTTGTGCCTGAAATGCCCCTTCGAAGGTCTTTTGTAATTTCGAGATGAAACCCTTCGATGTTCAGTTTCCGAAGTTCGTTTTCCAAATAATCGGCATCAACACCAAGGTCAATCATTGCTCCAAGGTTCATGTCGCCACTGATTCCGGCAAAACAATCGTAATATAATATCTTCATAATTAGCTTTTTTTGTTGGTTAATACCCGGTTCATTTTTCCTGAAACCAATCCTTCCTGATCAATTTCACAATGTTCAAATCCAAGTGCGGTGATTTTCCGAACGACTTCATTCTGAACCAGTCGCAGTTTCGTCAGATCTTCTTTGTGAACTTCAATTTTGCCGTAGGTTCCGTAATGTCGCACCCGAACATCGGCAAAACCGTAGCTGTTCAGAATTTCTTCGGCATCTTCAATCTGTCTTAGTTTTTTTAGGGTAACCGATTGGTTGTAAGGTATCCGCGAGCTCAGACATGGGCTTGCAGGTTTATCCCAGTTGGGTAATTGAAAGTATTTCGCAATATGACGAATTTCTTCTTTCGATATTTTGCAATCGACCATCGGAGATTGTACCTCGAATTTTTTGGCCGCGTCGATTCCAGGACGGTAATCGCCCAAATCATCAGCATTGGTACCGCTTAGCACTTCGAATCCCGGGTATTTTTCGCAGATTTCAGTTAAATCGTGAAACAAATGTTCTTTGCAAAAATAGCAGCGGTTGATCGGATTCTGGTTGTACCGTTCATCTTCAAGTTCGTTGGTAACAATCACTTCCAGATGAATATCGAACTGTTCGCAAAACGATTTGGCCTCCAGAAAGTCGCGGTTTTTAAGACTTTCGGAATTAGAAATTACCCCAATGGCATTTTCTTTTCCCTGAAATTTACGGGCAAGGTAAAGTACCAAAGTAGAATCGATTCCACCTGAAAAGGCAACAATCGAGCCTTTTCGGTTACCGAACCATTCTTCGAGTGCGAGCAGCTTATCTGTGAATTGAGATGAAATTTCTTGCATTTTTTTGTGATTTGATTTTGTTTTATTAGTCAGCGCGGCTCATGCTTAACTTGCCATGAAACAGTCCTTTAATTGAAATCAGTGAGTCAGACAATTCTGTCAGTTTGTTGGCCGTACCTTTTACAGCAATAATTTCAAGCCACTTATTGGTTTCAAGCATAAACCGTTGCGACGACAAAACTTCTGAATGGTAATTTTCGAGCACGGTGGCTATTTGATTGAGAATATCTCTTTTTTGGGGGTCGAACAACAAAGTTATTGCACCCGCAACCTGATTGTTACATTGCCATTTCTGCTCAACAATGTTTTTGTTAATCAACTGACGAATAGCTTGTGAGCGATTGGTGAAATGGTTTTCTTTCACGTATTCGTCGAGCGCTTCGAGCAAGGGTTGTTCTATTGAAATACCAAAACGAGTGACTGACATGATAGCATGATTTTAACGAAAGGTAACACCATGTAAAAATAGCATTTTTATTAAATGAAATACGACCATTTAATCTCTTTTTACAGCAGACCAAAATAGTTAGTAACCCAAAAAAGGTGGAGAGATTTTTTATTCCATTCTTTGGTACGGTTACAAATCGCCTAATCCCTAGAAAAATAGAATTCTAAACCGATTATTTTGAGATCTCCAGCATCCGGAGAATTGGTAATTGAGCTTTTTTGATGACGTCTTCCGAAAGTTTTATTTCAGGCTGTTCATTTTTCAGGCAAATGTATAATTTCTGAAGGCTGTTGAGTTTCATGTATGAGCAGTCGTTGCAGCCGCAGGTAGAATCGATCGATGGTGCCGGAATGAAAATCTTGTCAGGACAAGCTTTCTTCATTTGGTGCAGAATGCCGCTTTCGGTGGCTACGATAAATTTTTTAGATGCGCTTTGGCTTGCATAGTTCAGTAATGCAGTGGTAGATCCGATGTACTTTGCCACCAGCAGAACCGGTTTTTCACACTCCGGATGGGCGATAAATTCGGCATCGGGATGTTGATCCATTAAATCAATGATTTTCTCGACTGAATATTTTTCGTGAACCATGCAGGCGCCATCCCAAAGCACCATGTCGCGTCCGGTAAGACTGTTGATGTAATTACCGAGGTTCTTATCCGGAGCAAAAATCAGTTTCTGTTCGGGAGGAAAACTGTTCACAATTTTCAGTGCGTTGGCCGAAGTACAAACCACATCGGTCAGGGTTTTCAGGTCGGCAGTGCAATTGATATACGAAATAACTTTGTGGTCGGGATATTGTGCTTTAAATTCAGCAAACTTATCGGCGGGAGCAGAATCGGCCAGCGAACAGCCTGCCTTCAGGTCGGGAAGAATTACTTTTTTTGATGGATTGATAATTTTAGCTGTTTCGGCCATAAAGTGAACGCCTACGAAAACAATCAGGTCGGCTTCGGTTTTGGCGGCTTCCTGAGCCAATCCAAGGCTATCGCCCACAAAATCAGCAATATCCTGAAGTTCGCTCTCAACGTAATAATGGCAAAGTATTACTGCGTTTTTTTCTTTTTTAAGCCTGATTATTTCTTCAGTAAGTTTCAGTTCCGGGCTAATCGTCTCCTCAATAAAACCTTTCTCGTCAAGCATTTGCCGGATTTTTATCTGTTCCATTTTAAGCAATTTAATAAGTCTTGCAATAAATAAAGACGCAAAAGTATTGTTTTTCATGAAAAAAACACAGCGAAGATTTAATTGTTTGCTATTTCGTTGTTCGGGAACAAACGGATTTGACAACGCAGAGAGAAATTCAATAACAATTTGAACGAAAAATAAAATGATTATAAGATCAGAGTTTTAATATTTATTAACATTTTATCAATAGTGCGAGGTTAATAACTCACTTTTTACAACTTCAGATTTAATAGTAATTTTCGAATGAAAATGTCATCTAATATTTGGGTCAATTTATCAGAAAAGAGGATCAGGGGTTTTAATTGTTTTGACACAATTTAATAACATTATCGTAAAGAAAAAAATCATTCTAATCATATATCAAATAACTTTCTTTGTCCAGAATTTAAAATCAATTTTCTATGAAAAAGATGCTTAAAGTTTATTTATTACTTGTCGCTTTTCTTGCGGTGGTCTTTTCAGGATATTCCCAGGTTACTACTTCGGGAATGAACGGAAAAATCACAGGAGCAAACAACGAATCACTTCCGGGTGCAACTGTTGTGGCCGTTCACCAACCTTCCGGAACTCAGTATGGTACGCTTTCTAATTCCGAAGGACGTTTCTCTTTACAAGGTATGAGGTCGGGGGGCCCCTACCAGGTTGAAGTTTCGTTTGTTGGTTATAACAAGGCGACTTATTCTGACATTACACTTTCTTTGGGAGAATCTTATGGATTAAACGTAACTCTTAAAGAAGAGAGTGTTGATGTTGGTGAAGTAATTGTTATGGGTTCAAAAGGACCTGCATTTAACTCAGAAAAAAATGGTTCATCAATCAATGTCGGAACCCGACAGATTGCAATGATGCCAACCATTTCCAGAAGCATCAACGATGTTACCCGTTTGACACCCCAGGCCAACGGAAACACAATTGGTGGTGGAAACTACAGACAGAACTATATTACTGTTGATGGTGCCCAGTTTAACAATGCGTTCGGTATTGGAAGTAATCTTCCTGCCGGTGGTTCTCCTATTTCTTTGGATGCACTTGACCAGATTTCAGTAAATATTACTCCTTTCGATGTTCGCCAGAGTGGATTTATCGGTGCTTCGGTAAATGCAGTAACCCGTTCAGGTACAAACGAATTCTCGGGTTCGGTTTACACCTACATGAACAACGAAAAATACAAAGGAAACAAAGTGGGTGATGCTACCCCTTTCGATAAGAATCCTTCAAGTTATCAGATGCAGGGTGTTCGTTTGGGTGGCCCGATCATTAAAAATAAATTGTTCTTCTTCGTTAACTACGAAACTGAAAAGAGTGAAGTTCCCGGCCCGTCACGTGTGGCTGCAACAGCTTCGGCACCTGCTGACTATGCCAACAACATTGCACGTCCGACAGCTACCGAAATGGACATGATCAGCAAATATTTGCTTGATAATTACGGTTACGAAACCGGACCTTACCAGGGATACTCAAACGAAAGCCCTGCCAGTAAATTATTAGCACGTATCGACTGGAACATCAGCCAAAACCATAAATTCAATATTCGCTACAGCGATACAAGAGCTAAATCACCAAGTTTCCCAAGTACTTCAGTTTCTCCTTTCTCTTCGCCATACACAGGCAATCGCCAGGCAATGGATGCTATTTGGTTTAAGAATGCAGGATACTATCAGGAAACAAACTTTAGTTCACTGGCGTCGGAGTTAAACTCAACATTTGGTGGAGGTAAATTCTCAAATACATTGCGTGTAACTTATTCTTTTCAGGACGAACCCCGCAGTACAGATGGTAAAACTTTCCCGTTTGTTGATATCCTGAAAGATGGTAAGGCGTTTACTTCATTCGGAACAGAGCTGTTTTCTTACGGAAACCTTCGTGAAGTAAAAACTACAACTATCACCGATGATTTTTCATGGTCGATGGGTAAAAACCGCTTTACTGCCGGTCTTCAGTATGAGCACAATGCTACCAAAAACGGATTCATGCGTTTTGGATCAAGCTTTTATGTGTTTAAATCGTGGGAAGATTTTGTTGGCGGAGTTAAACCACAAAACTTCGGTATTACATTTTCTAATACTCCAGGATACGAGCAGGCATTCCCAAGTTTTGAATTCAATCAGTATTCAGCCTACATTCAGGACGAAATTGCTGTAAATGAAAAACTGAAAGTAACAGCCGGGTTCCGTGTTGACCTTCCAACTTATTCGCAACCTGCAGCAGAACATCCTCTGGTTTCGACCTTAACATTTGGTGACGAGAAATATAGTACTGCTACTTTACCAAAATCAAAATTACTGATTGCTCCACGCGTTGGTTTTAATTACGATGTTAAAGGCGACCGTTCGTTAATCGTTCGCGGAGGATCGGGTATTTTCACAGGTCGTGTTCCATTCGTTTGGATTGTGGGTCAGGTGAGTGATGCCGGTATGATTCAGACCACCCAAACTTTCACAGGAGCAGATGTTCCTGGGGCTTTCAATCCTGATCCAAGGGCATACTATCCTGCAACACAGCCAGCTGTTGGAACAATCATTCCAAGATCATTTACAATCATTTCTGATGATTTCAAAATGCCACAGTCATGGAAATCAAGTCTTGCTATTGACGCAAAACTTCCATGGGGAATCAAAGGTACTCTGGAAGGATTATACAACAGCGATATCAATACCGCATTCTTTGTTAATTCTGGCTTAAAAGGTGGCCAGCCAATGAATATCGCCGGATATCCTGACAACCGTATTATTTATCCTTCGGCAACCAAAGACAAATACTATCAGTTAATTAACTCTGCAGGAACTGCTGTAACAACTGCTGCCGGAACTGGAAACGGTGTTACTCCAATTGTTCTTACCAACGAAAAAGGTGGTTACTATGCTTCGGTAACAGCTAAACTCGAAAAATCTTTCGAAAACGGCTTCTATGGTTTAATTGCTTATACTCACAGTGAAGCAAAAAATCTTGTTGACGGAGCAGGCGATCAGGCAGCTTCGGCATGGAACGGAAACGCCAATGTAAACGGTGCTAACAGCGTTGAAAAAAGCTACACCAGCTATGTTACTCCTGACAAGGTTATCGCCAATGTTTCTTACAAAATCGAATACCTGAAAGCGATGGCTACTACCTTGTCTGTTTTCTATGAAGGAGGTGCTCCAAGTCGTTTTTCTTATGTGTATTCAAGCAACTTTGTACGCGACGGTGCAGGCTCAAACAACCTGATTTATATACCTAAAGATGCTTCTGAAATTACTTTTGTAAACCAAACAGTGAATGGTACAGTTTGGACAGCAGAAGAACAAAGCGCAGCTTTCTTCAAATATGTTGATCAGGATAAATATCTTAGCTCAAGAAAAGGACAGTACGCCGAACGCAATGGTGCTGTTATGCCCTGGAGAAATCTGTTTGACGTAAAAGCCATGCACGAATTCTTTATTAATGTTGGCGGCAAACGCAATACAATTCAGGTAAGTCTTGATATTTTAAATGTTGGAAACCTCATTAATAAAGACTGGGGTAAAGCTGATTTCTATAACCAGAACAACATCCTTGTAAATACCAATAATTCAAGTGTAGTTGCTGGTGGAACAGTTAAACCCGCATTCAGACTTAATCCGTACAACAACGAAATGTTGAAATCGACCTATCGTGACAATGTTGGTTATGCTTCAACTTATTCCATGCAACTTGGAATTCGTTACATCTTCAACTAGTACGATTTTTATATTCGCAAAAAGGGGGCTCCGCAAAGAGTCCCCTTTTTTTATATCGGCTGTCACGTCCCGCTTCTGCAAACGGACAAGGTTGCCATTTAATTACAGGTTATCTATTTTTCAAACTAATTTGAGAATCGGGTCATTTGTTGCAACCAACAGCAAAAGATTGTCTTGGCTATGAACGAGCGAAAATGTATCTCAACGAGGTAATATCCTTTGCCGTCCCGCTTCAGCGGACGGGCATGTAAATGTCATTTAAAGCGCTGCTCCCAGAGCAGCCTCTTGTTTATTTCATCCACGGAGTAATAATCCGGTAATTTCCACTCAGGTGCATCATGCTGAACAGGTAGAGCAGGCCGTCGTAATACGGATCAAAGTAGCCATCTTCGTAAGGTTCGAGTTTGGCGTTCCACACACCATCCACAAATTTCCAGCTTTTGGCTTGTGTTCCCATGATGGACGCAGCGGCTGAAGTGGATACCAAACCCAGCGAATGCCTTAGTTTTTGGAATCCGCCAGCTCCAAGAATTTCTTTCTGTTCCGGTAATGATCCATCCATCATAAACTGATCTTCGAAAGTATCAATGCCCCGGCAAAACAGGAAATTCTGAAACCGTTTGCCGTATTCCTGTTGCCATTTGGTGTCTTTGGCATACCAGGAATAATCCATTGCAATGTTCATCGGAACCCGCCACGAGTCGTACCGAAAGGCCGGTTGCATTCTCCAGAAATTCCGGGGAGCACCGCTGAACTCGGCATAATCAGAGTTTAGCGCGGTTTCCCGATTACAGGCGCGGTGCAAATAAATGCGGGAAGTATCGGCACAATCGCGGTAAAATTGTTCATGCCCGTCTTTTGCATATTCGGCCCATACTTCGTAAAAAGCAGGGACATGGTACGAAGGATCGGTCCAGCCATAGCCACTTTTATCAGGCACAAAGGTGATTTGTTTGTGTTCGGTATTAATTATATTCGTTACTCCTGCATTGCCATCTTTGCTCCATGCAGCATCGAGAATCCGGCGGGCTTCGGCGTAGTAGTCAATCCCGGTTTCGTTGCCCCACCGGTTAGAGGCAAAAAGCAGACTGGTCACAAAATACAATTCACCATCGGAGGCCGAACCCGGTGAGTTTTGCTTGAAGGTTTTATTGTTGACACTCCATGCAAAATAGGCATCACGGGCTCCACCCTGATGTTGCATGTATTTTTTTGTCCATCGCCACAACTTGTCAAAAACTTGCTTTTTGTCTAACTGTACAGCCACCATCAGGCCGTATGACAGTCCTTCGGTACGTGCATCGTTGTTTTTCAGGTCAGAAACATAAGCCATCGAGTCGCCAACTTCGAAATAAACCCGGTTGGGTCCCTCAAAAAGATCTTGATAAGCTTTGGTGAGTTTGGCGTCAATATCGGTTTGTTTGTATCCAGCTTCCAGAAAAATATTCCGGTATTTTCCGGTTTCGTGGGCCCCTTTGGACCAGGGTTTCATCTTTCCCCGTTTATCTTTCACATCTTTATTGCAATCATGATCAGGTGTTACTGCTTGTGCTAAACAAAAGATGCTAAGAGAAAAAGTCAGTATGGCGAAACAAAGAATTTTTTTCATTTTAGTTGGGTTGGGATTAGGCTTTAAAAGTAAATTATAATTGAACAAATTGCGCTCTGTTTATATATTATTTCCCTCTTTTAAGAAGCGGCAGCCCAGCCAATCGGGCAATCATTTCAGCAGCCTTATCTCCTTCAGGGCTGAAAGCCCATACAAACGCTGCTTTTAACGGATGTTTTGTTCTGATGCTTTCAATAGCCGCAAGCGCCAGTTGTTTGGTAATCCCTTTCCGGCGGTATTCTTCCAGAACCAGGGCCGAACAAAGGTAAATGGCGTCGTAACTGACATTCAGCGGGGTTAGTTCGAAGAGTTCTTTTTCCGAGATTTCCGATTCCAGAAACCGCTTCATTAATCCAATTGTGGTTGGGATAAGTAAAACCCATGCTACAGGGCCATTTCCGTCGTCGTGGGCCGAAACTGTGGCCGGTTGGAGCTGGTGCAGCCGTTCCAGTACTTCCGGGTTTACATCGAGTTGACTGGGATCGCTTTTCACGGAAAATACCTCATCGGCCAGTTGTATCAATCGTTCGAAGTTGCTTAGTGCCATTTGGTCAAATATTAGACATTCCGGTTTTCGGGCATAAAAATACCTGATTATTTGTATTGATTTGCTGATCAAATTTCTAATTCGCCTAACAATTCCGTACTTTGGCTTCATTAAAAATTCAATGATCATGCTTGTTTCAGGAAATATCATAAAAATGCGGTCGGAATACGCCGATCCGGTGCAATATTTTCTTCCGTTGGGAGAAAACGAATTGCCAATGAACCAATGGATCGGGAAATCCATCAGTATGAAATTCTCCGGCCAGATCAACTGTATCGCCTGCGGAAAAAAGACCAAAACTTCTTTTGGGCAGGGCTTTTGCTACAATTGCCTGCAAACCGCCCCCGAAGCCAGTGAAACTGTGATGCGTCCCGAATTATCGAAAGCGCACCTCGGCATTGCCCGCGACATGGACTGGGCCCGCGAGCACGACCTGATTGATCATTTCGTTTACCTGGCTGTTTCCGGAGAGCTGAAAGTGGGTGTTACGCGCCACCATCAGGTGCCCACCCGGTGGATCGATCAGGGTGCGACCCAGGCTATCATTTTAGCGAAAACGCCCAACCGGCATATTTCAGGAGTGATAGAGGTTTACCTGAAAAACTTCTTTTCGGATAAAACCAACTGGCGTTCAATGCTCCAGAATAAGGATGTTCAGGAGTACAACCTTCAGGAAGAAAAAATTAAGGCATACGGATTACTTCCGGCCGAATTGCAGCAATATTTGTGCACCGATGACCAGATCTGGAAAATGCGATATCCATGTTCTGTTTTTCCGGAGAAAGTAACCAGTGTTTCGTTTGATAAAGACCCGGTAATTTCAGGAATACTGAATGGGATAAAAGGACAATACCTGATTTTTTCGGACGGACGGGTGCTCAATATCCGAAAACACAATGGCTACTGGCTGGAAATCAGCATAAACGACTAATTTGAGAATTTTCCTTTAGGGAGATCATAAGTCTTTTCATCTCCGCAATTTTTTTCGTTAATTTAGGATTCTTAAGAAAGTATCTAGTTAATTGCAAACGGTCAATTTTGGGAAAAATCCAGTTAAAATCACTAAATATGAAAACAGTCCAAATTATAACAACAATTTTGGCAATTTTCTTAATTTCTTGTCAAAACAAGCCTCAGGAAACCATGAGCAATGAAAAAAATAACCAAAACCTAATCGTACTTGTAAAATACAAGGTACAACCTCTAAAAAGCGAGGAAGCTGTTGCAGGTCTGACAACTCTGATTGAAGAGGTAAAAAAGGAACCTAATTTTGTGAGTATTACTCTGCATTTAGATCCGAAAGATGATACGAATATCTTGCTTTATGAAGAGTGGAGTGATGAAACTTATTACAATGGTGATCACATGAGAACAACGCATTTACAAAGTTTTATTGAAGATTCAAGAGCCTTTTTGGCTGGTCCTCCGGAAATATCACAATGGAAAATAGAAAAAGAATTTAACTTAAAATAAATCGTTAGCAGTAAACCGTGTGCAGGTGGTTACCGGTGAGGTAAAGTATTTCTGATCCGTCAATCTGTAACTGCACAAACACGCATAACGAATAACAAACAATTTTTAATATGGAAACTATAGACTGGGGTAATTTGGCATTTGGTTATATGAAAACCGACTACAATATACGTTGTACTTACAGCAATGGAGCATGGGGCGATTTGGAAGTGAGCGACAGCGAATACCTGAATCTGCACATGGCAGCCACCTGTTTACACTACGGACAGGAATCGTTTGAAGGACTGAAAGCCTTTCGCGGGAAAGATGGTAAAATCAGGGTTTTCCGGATGGACGAAAATGCCAAACGTATGCAGGATTCGAGCGTAGGAACGATGATGGCCATTCTGCCGATTGAAAAATTTGAAGAGGCTGTTGTTAAAGCAGTGAAATTGAACGAGCGTTTTGTTCCGCCTTACGAATCGGGCGCATCGTTGTACATTCGTCCGTTTTTATTCGGAACTGGCGCCCAGGTGGGTGTTAAACCGGCATCGGAATACATGTTCGTTATTTTTGTAACTCCTGTTGGCCCATACTTTAAAGGTGGGTTCCAAACTACACCGTTTGTAATTATGCGCGAGTTCGACCGCTCGGCACCGCTTGGAATGGGTAAATATAAAGTTGGCGGAAATTACGCTGCCAGTTTGCAAGCTGGTCAGAAAGCCCACGAATTGGGTTATTCAAATGTGTTTTATCTCGATGCCAAAGAAAAAAAATACATCGACGAATGTGGTGCGGCCAATTTCTTCGGAATAAAAGACAACACTTATATCACCCCGAAATCGAGCTCAATTTTGCCATCCATCACCAATAAAAGTTTAATGGTGTTAGCCGTAGATATGGGATTGAAGGTGGAACAACGACCAATTGCTGTGGAAGAACTGGCAACTTTTGAAGAAGCTGGCGCTTGTGGAACAGCAGCGGTTATCAGTCCGATAGAACGGATTGACGATTACGATGAAAAGATTTCCTACGTGTTTTCGCACGATGGCCAGCCGGGACCAATCAGCGAGAAACTCTACAAAAAATTACGTGGTATTCAGTATGGCGATGAGCCTGATACGCATGGATGGGTAACAGTCATCGAATAATACGGAATTAAAAAGTATGAAAGACCCTGCACTGAACACCATCATGCAGGGTTTTTTAGTAATTATTAAACAATCATAAATCGACTAAAATGAAACTTACCAAACATTTATTAATGCTGTTTTCACTGGCAGTATTGCTGATTGTATTTAGTTCGGGAAGAAAAAAATCATCGTTCAAACTGGTGCTATTGCCCGATACACAAACATATACAGAAAATTATCCTGAAATTTTTAAGTCGCAGACAGAGTGGATTGCCGGGAATGCACAGAATATTGCTTTTGTACTTCACCAGGGCGATATTACTGATGACAATAATGAAGCGCAGTGGAATGTTGCAGCCGAATCATTTAGCCTGATAGACGGTAAAGTTCCCTATACTTTTGTTCCCGGAAACCATGATACCGGAGAAGGTGGAAAAACACTGGATCGCAATACCGACTTATTAAACAGATTTTTACCCTATTCAAAATTTAGCCAGACTAAAACTTTTGGAGGCGCTTACATGGCCGGAGATATGACCAATACCTGGCATACATTTAAAGCTGGCGGGTACAATTGGTTAATCCTTTCACTTGAATTTGGCCCGCGAAACAAAGTGCTTGATTGGGCAGCCGGTATTGTAGAAAATCATCCGAAACACAAAGTAATTATTAATACACATGCCTACATGTATTCGGATGATACCCGCATGGGCGAAGGGAAAGGTCATAAATGGCTGCCGCAGAATTACGGCGTTGGGAAAGCTTCGGGAGAAGAAGCAGTGAACAATGGCGAGCAGATTTGGGAAAAGCTGGTTAGCCAATATCCAAATATCCTGTTTGTATTCAGTGGTCATGTTTTGAACGATGGTGTCGGAACACTTGTGAGTGAAGGCAAGCATGGGAATAAAGTTTACCAGATGCTGGCCAATTATCAGGGCGGAGTGGAAGGCACTGAAAAAGGCGGAAATGGATTTCTACGGTTAATCCAAATTGATCCCGGGAATTCTACGATTTCGGTAAAAACCTATTCACCATACACTGACAAATACAAAACAGAAGCTGATCAGCAATTTACATTTGAGAAGGTGAAATTCTAAATCCGGTTAATTAGGCAATTTCTTTTCTTGAATTGGTATTTTGAATCGTTCGATTGGTGTATATTTTTAGTTGATACGGACGGTTAAACGCTTCTTGAGATAAGCTGAAATGTTTTGCAAGATTTCTTATGATTTCTTTCGACAATCCCTTTTTGTAGTTCAGAATATCAGATACCAAACCTTTGCTAACACCAAGGATACCAACCAAATCTTTATTCTTTAATTGATGTTCAGTCATGAGTGAATGAATTAATTGAATGGGGTCAGCCAGTTCAAATGAATTATGCTCCTCATCCCATTTTTCAATTAATAAAGTTAGCAGCTCAATTTCTTCCTGAACTTCTTGCTCCGGTTCAATATTCAGTAATAGCTCCAGTTTGGAAATGTATTCCTGATATTGATCTTCTGATTTAATGATTTTATATTTTAATGTTTCCATAGTCTCTTCAACCTAATAACTATTTATATTATATTGCTGATTGTCAGCACAAAGTTTATCGTATTCAGCATGAGTTCCAATCCAGCAAACAAACAGATGTACTTGTCTTTCTCCAAATACGTACTTACAGATCAGTCGGTAATTATTACCACCCAAATCAAAAACAACTCTTTCTGATCCGTTTCCCAGCAAATCTGCGGCCCCAAAAGTTTTTCTGATATCTTCCGGCTTATTCCAATCGGCAAACTTTACAACGGTCAGCCAGTTCTGGAAAGAGCTTCGTCCTCTAGCATTTTTCGCAACGAACAGCTCAATCGTCTGTCTTTTTATCAAATGAACCCGCATACAAAGATATATTAAAACGAAATAAGTTCACGTAATGTGAACTTATTTTTTGAATCGCATACTACTATTCACCTTCAATCACCACTTCATTTTTTATCTTCTTCTTTTCACGTTTTTCTTCCACCCAATAGTAAATAATTGGTAGCACCAACAAAGTCAGGAAGGTTGATGTGATCAGTCCGCCAATTACGACAGTTGCAAGTGGTCGCTGGACTTCGGAGCCGGGGCCTGAATTAAATGCCATCGGGATGAAGCCTAAACTAGCCACCAGCGCTGTCATTAAAACCGGTCGCAACCGATCGGCAGCCCCGTCGATGATGGTTTTTCGAAGCGGTCCACCTTCTTTCCGGAGTTCGTTGATGTGGTCGAGCAGCACAATACCGTTCAAAACAGCCACCCCAAACAAAGCTACAAAACCAATACTGGCCGACACCGAAAGGTACATTCCGCGCATCCAAAGCAGGAAAATACCTCCTGAAAATGCGAATGGAAGGTTCATTAAAATAATGATCGCATAGCGCATTTTCCCGAAGTTGAGGTACATGAGGCCAACAATAATAAACAACGATAAAGGAACCACGAGCAATAAATGGTTCATGGCGCGTTTCTGGTTTTCGAAGGTTCCGCCATATTCCAGGAAATAACCTGCCGGAACATCCGCCTTCTGATCAATAGCTTCCTGTAATTGGGTCACATACGTACCCATGTCAATATTTTTAATGTTGATACCAACAATCAGTCGACGCCAGCCGTTTTCGCGCTGAATTTCGCGGGGTCCTTCCTGCGCAACAATATGGCTCACCCGTTTAATCGGGATAAATTCGCCGTTGGGAAGTGGCACCGGTATCTCCTGAATTTTTTGCAATTCGGAACGAAATTCTGCCGGATACCGCACCTGAATGTCGAACCGGCGCTGGCCTTCGTACAACTGACCGGCAACCTGTCCGCCAATTCCGGCTTCAATTACCGCCTGCACATCGTTCACATTCAGGCCAAACGTAGCAAGCGCTTCACGATCAATTTCAATCGTCAGGTACGGTTGCCCGATAGGTTGCTCCACAAAAAAGTTGGCCGTTCCCGCCATTTCAGAAACGATAGTGGAAATATTCTCACCAATCTGATTGAGCTGATCAAGATCTTCGCCGTAAATTTTTACTGCCAGATCAGACTTTACTCCACTGGTCAGTTCGTCAACGCGCATGGCAATCGGCTGCGTAAAATTGTACGCCAATCCGGGTTCCGTCTTCAGGAACGGTTCAATCTGCGCCAAAATATCTTCTTTCGAAATCCCATCGCGCCATTCGTCGGTTGGCTTCAGCACCACCCAAACATCGGTCTGGTGCACGCCCATCCAGTCGTTGGCCAAGTCGGATCGACCGGTTTTCGGAACCACGGTCTTTATCTCCGGAATATTTTCCATCAGCTTTCCGCCCAGCCAGTTGGCATTGTCCATCGACTCTTTCAGGGTGACCGATGGCATGCGAACCTGCTCAACCAAAATCGAACCTTCATCCAATTCAGGAAGAAACTCGGTTCCAAGGCGGCTCATCACAATCATCGACAAACCAAAAATGACTGCTGCCGAAATACTCACAAATTTGCGTCGATCCAGATTTTTGTCCAATCCGCTGTAATAGCGTGGTTTGATCCAATCGATCAGGTAATTCCGGCGAACTTTTACACCCTTCCTGAAAATAATGGACGAGATGGCCGGTACAAAAATTAAGGCAAGCAAGAGCGAACCCAGAACGGCGGCTGCAACGGTAATCGCCATCGGTCGGTACAAAATACCCTCCATTCCGCTGAAAGTCATGATCGGAACATACACCATCAGAATAATCAGTACCCCGAAGAAAATGGGCCGAACAACCTGTTTGGAGGCGGAAATGACCACATCATCCACATTTTCGCCTTTGTTTTTTTGCAGCCGGTGAACGATATTTTCGATCATCACCACCGAACCATCCACCACCATCCCGAAGTCTATGGCGCCCAAACTCATCAGGTTGGCCGCCAGCCCGAATTCGCGCATCCCGATGAACGCGAACAGCATCGAAAACGGAATAACTGCCGCAACAATCAATGCTCCGGAAATTTCGCCCAGAAGCAGCAACAGCACCACGATAACCAGAAACCCTCCTTCAAGCAGGTTGGTCGAGATGGTAGCCGTTGTGCGGTCGATCAAATCCGACTGGTCATAAAATTTTTCAATCTGCACGCCATCCGGAAACGATTTGTTGATGACCTCAATTTTATCTTCGATTTCAGCAATCACCTGTCGCCCGTTTCCACCGCGAAGCATCATCACAATACCACTTACAATTTCACCTTTCCCGTCCTGCGTTACCCCGCCCTGACGGATTTGCGTGCTCACCACCACATCGGCAATATCTTTGATATACACCGGTTTGTTGTTGATGCTCCGGATTATAATGTTGCGGATATCTTCGGGTTTGTTGATTTGGCCATACCCGCGAATAATGTATTGCTCGCGGTTGTGTTCCAGAAAATTTCCGCCCGAAACACTGTTGTTATTGGCAATGGCATCGGTAATTTCCTTAATTCCGATGCCATACGTGCGAATCTTTTCAGGAGAA
>Ga0154413_1166_pt5 | contig 29851 bp, 30 predicted proteins | sample RifGroB2_FD_115917 | JGI IMG/M metagenome (GOLD analysis project Ga0154413, IMG submission 115917) | Bacteroidetes bacterium GWB2_41_8 | reverse complement strand
TATCTGGCTGCCGCGTTGGCCGGATATTCGCAAAAGGGCCTTCCTGCATTCGGAATTTATGGCCGCGATGTGCAGGATGCTGACGACACTGCAATTCCCGCAGATGTTCAGGAAAAAATCATCCGTTTTGTGAAAGCTGCACTTGCATCGGCACAAATGAAAGGCAAATCTTATCTGTCAATTGGATACTCGTCAATGGGTATCGCCGGCTCCATGGTCGATCCTGATTTCTTTCAGGAATACCTGGGAATTCGCACAGAATTTGTTGAATCGGTTGAATTTATCCGACGGATCGAGCAGGGTATTTTTGATCAGGAAGAATACGCCAAAGCATTGGCGTGGACCAAGGCCAATTGCAAGGAAGGCAAAGATGTAAATCGGGCCGAGCAACAATCATCGCGCGAGCGAAAAGACTGGGAATGGGAAATTGTGATAAAAATGACTTTGATTGCACGCGATTTAATGATTGGAAATCCCAAGCTTAAGGCAATGGGATTTGGCGAAGAATCAAAAGGCCGAAATGCAATTTTGGGAGGATTTCAAGGTCAGCGCCAATGGACAGATTATTATCCAAATGCTGATTTCACCGAGGCGATTTTGAATTCATCTTTCGACTGGAACGGAATACGTCAGGCCTATGTATTTGCTACAGAGAACGATAGTTTAAATGGAGTTTCGATGTTGTTTGGTCATTTACTTACCAATACTGCTCAAATTTTTTCTGATGTCCGGACTTACTGGAGCCCGGAAGCTGTGAAACGCGTAACAGGAAAAGAATTAACAGGCAAAGCAGCAAACGGAATTATACACTTAATCAATTCAGGTTCAACCACACTCGACGCTACTGCCCGTCAAAAAGATGCCAACGGGAATCCAGCCATGAAACCTTTCTGGGAAATTTCGAAAGACGAAGCAGCTGCCTGTCTCGAAAATACAAGCTGGTGTCCTGCTGATTTAGGATATTTCCGCGGTGGCGGTTATTCATCGCTGTTTAAAACTTCGGGAGAAATGCCTGTTACCATGTCGCGTGTAAACCTTGTGAAAGGCATAGGCCCGGTTCTGCAAATTGCTGAAGGATGGACAGTTGAGTTACCCGACGATGTTCACGACATCCTCGACGAACGCACAAGTCCAACCTGGCCAACTACCTGGTTTGCACCTCGTTTGGCTGACAACAATGCTTTTAAAGACGTTTACAGCGTAATGGCCAACTGGGGAGCCAACCACGGTGCAATTTCTTACGGCCACATTGGTGCCGACCTTATTACACTGGCTTCAATACTCCGCATTCCGGTAAACATGCACAATATCAGCGACGATCAGATTTTCAGGCCAAGTGCGTGGTCGGCCTTTGGAACCGACAAAGAAGGCGCCGATTATCGTGCCTGCGCAACATACGGCCCTCTGTACAAATAAAGGTGCATAAAGTGAGCTAAAGTTCGGAGTGCCTGAAGTTCAAAAAATGCTAACTTCGCAACATAAATAGATTAAAAGCCTGAATTGTATTTACAGTTCGGGCTTTTTAAAAATAATTCTGATGGAAAAATTTACCTTTAAATTCGACGAAAGTTCTACGCTAACCAAGTTGCAGCAGCTTATTCATTCGGTGAGTGAGGCTATTAATTTAGGAGTTTTGAAAGAAGGTGATTTTCTGCCATCAGTCAATCAGCTTAATAAAGATGCCGGTATTTCGCGCGATACCATTTTTAAAGCTTACTCGATTTTAAAGCAACGAAGTATCATCTCCTCCACTCCCACCAAAGGATATTTTGTTGCTTCCGAATCGTATCGGGTATTTGTTTTGCTCGACGATTTCAGTGCTTTTAAAGAGCAACTCTATCAGTCGTTCAGGGCTAATTTGCCTGATAATTATTCGGTTGACTTGCTGTTTCATCATTATAATCCTGAAATTTTCAATCAGCTGATTTTAAACAGTCTCGGTCGGTACAGCATGTACATTGTAATGAATATCGACAACAAGAATCTGGAAGAAGTAGTTCGGAAAATTGATCCGAAGAAACTGCTGATACTCGACATGGGGAACGATCCTAAAAATGAGGTTTCATCGTTGACCCAGGATTTTAGTCAGGCTGTTTACGATTGTTTGAGTTCAGGATTGGAACTTATTCGCAAATACGAAGAGTTTATTCTGGTTTTTCCTCAAAATACTCCCCACCCTGTTGAAACCATCGATGCTTTTATAAGTTTTTGCAACGACCATCAGCTGAAACATACTGTTTTAGATTGTATCGATAACCGCGAAGTTCAGCCCGGACAAGCATACCTGGTAATTAAAGATTCCGATCTGGTAAAAATCGTAAAAGATTGCAAAAAGAAGTCGTATAAAATTGGCACGGAAGTAGGCATCATTTCATACAACGACACACCCATGAAAGAAATAGTAGGTGCCGGAATTACTGTGATTTCAACCGATTTTGTGCTTATGGGAAAAGATTGTGCCAATTTTATCGTCAGTAAAAACAAGATTAACAAGGTAATTGCGACTCAATTAATTGTGAGGGGCTCATTATAAAAACTAATTTATAATTTAGGAACCTCATTTCTAAACTATAAACTATGAATACCACAACCAAATCATTTGCACTACTATTTGCAATTTTGACGATGAACCTATCCGCACAATCACAAAAATCTTTTTTTCCTGAAACAAAAAATGTCGGGAACCCGGCAATTTCGGGCAGTTTAATTCACAATTCTGAAAATCAAACCTATGAGGTAACCGGAGCCGGAACCAATATGTGGCTTGACAATGATGAGTTTTTCTTTGCTGCACGACAGGTGAGCGGCGATTTTATCCTGACTTCGAAAGTTGATATTTTGACCAAGACCGGTGATGCGCACCGTAAAATGGGTTTGATGATACGGCAAACGATGGATGCAAATTCGCAATATGCCGACATCGTTTTACATTCCGATGGCTTGCTTTCGTTGCAATACCGCTCAAAACAAGGAGCAATAACCGAAGAATTGAAATTCACTGAAGTTGGTGCCCAGTATCTTCAGCTCGAGAAAAAAGGAGCAAAAATACTGGCACGAATTGCCCAGTCGGAGCAGGCATTGAGCGCTGCCAAAGAAATAGAACTTAGTTTTACCGCACCTTTTTGGGTTGGATTGGCAACATGTTCACACAATCCGGCAAACACGGTAACCGGCCTGTTTTCGAATGTTCGCTTTGATGTTGCAGCAGCCGAAGGTGTTGATGGCTACAAAACTCCTTCAGCAAGCCGTCTCGAAATTCTTGATACCGAAACCGGTGCCCGGAAAGTTATTTATTCTACCGCCGATCATATCGAAGCGCCAAACTGGTCGCGCGATGGCAAATTCCTGATATACAATTCAGGAGGTAAACTTTATAAGTTTGATCTGAAGAAGGGAAAACCTGAAGTGATAAATACGGGTATTGCCATCAACAACAACAACGACCACGGAATTTCATTTGATGGTAAAATGCTGGCAATCAGTAATCACGTTCAGGAAAACGGAAAGAACCATTCGATTGTTTTTACGCTTCCCATCGAAGGAGGTGAGCCATTCAGAGTAACAGAAAAAGGGCCTTCGTACTGGCATGGCTGGTCGGCCGACGATAAATTCCTGGTTTATTGTGCCGAAAGAAACGGAGAATACGATGTTTACCAGATTCCGGCAAAAGGTGGTCAGGAAAAACAATTAACCACCGCAAAAGGATTAGACGACGGACCTGAGTATTCGCCCGACGGAAAATACATTTACTTTAACTCGACCCGTACAGGAACCATGCAAATCTGGCGAATGAAACCGGATAGATCTGATCAGGAACAAGTTACTTTTGATGCCAATCAGGATTGGTTTGCGCATCCTTCGCCAAATGGTAAATGGCTGATGTATATTTCATACCCACCTGAAGTTCCAGCTACAAGTCATCCCCACAATCAGCGGGTAATGCTTCGTATGCAGCCTGTTGGCGAAAAAAATGTGAAAGTGATGGCGCACATTTACGGCGGACAGGGAACTTTCAATGTTCCATCGTGGAGCCCTGACAGTAAAAAAGTTGCCTTTGTTTCATATACTTATGGCGAATTGGAATAATTAACCATTGTATGGTCGGTCATAAGTCGAAAGAAAATCATATCATCCGGAAAGTCAACCAGAAAGTTGGCAAAGCGATTCAGAAATATCATCTGATCGAAGAAGGCGACCGAATTCTGGTTGGTTTATCCGGAGGAAAAGATTCGATGGTTTTGCTTGAAACCCTGGCGGGACGCCTGAAATTTCATCCATTAAAATATGAACTGGCTGCCATTCATGTTAGCCTGAAATCGCAACCTTATTCGGTCGATCTGGAATACTTGAAATCATTTGCGCAGAGCCTTGAAGTCCAGTTTATTCATAAAATTATCGATGTCGATTTGTTTGATCAGAAAAACAACAATCCCTGTTTTGTCTGTTCCTGGAACCGCCGCAAAGCATTGTTCGAAACCGCGCAGGAATCAGGATTCAACAAGCTGTCGCTCGGACATCATCTGGACGACGCCATTGAAACTTTGCTGATGAACATGGTTTTTCAGGCTTCCATCGGTTCAATGCCTCCGCTGCTAAAAATGTTTGAAGGTAAACTTTCAGTCATCAGACCGTTAATGTTGCTTTCAGAAAACGAGATAAAGGAATTTGCCGCCATCAGGAGATTTAAAAATGAGATTAAATTGTGTCGTTTTGAGAAAGAATCAAAAAGAAAAGACATAAAAAATTTAATTTTTCAACTCGTTGAATTATATCCAAATGCACGCACAAATATCTATGCTTCAATGACAAACATACTTGAAGAATATTTGCCCGAAGAAAAATACTGATGAAACTTGCGAGTTAATTTTTTATTGGCACGAATTTGGAAATGAATACCGAGAACATTGCAACCTGGAAATCGTACGACAATATAAATTTCAATAAAGCGTTTTTCAATAAAAAGTAATTCTATAATACTCTGATTATGAAAAAACTTACAATTATGGCACTGTTGGCATTATTTGCTTTGACAAGCCATGCACAGGAAATTTTTAATGCCGGAATAAAAGCAGGTATTAATTCTTCGAAGATATCGTTGAATAAAAATGATTATACGGCCCAAACTATTAATAACTACTTATTTGGGGCGTTTGTCCGCATTGATATGGGGCGGTTTTATATTCAGCCCGAAGCCTATTACAATTCAAAAGGTGGCGAGTATATCGACAAAATTGACGAAACGATCATCAATTCATTTAATCTGAATACCATCGATGTTCCGGCTTTAGTTGGGCTTAAAATCATTAAACAGGAAGCTTTTAATCTCCGCATCATGGCAGGTCCGGTTTTTTCGTTTGCGACTGACAAAAGCGCGAAAGGCCAGCTCACTAAAGAGAATATTGAGAATAATTTCTTCGGATGGCAATACGGTGCCGGAGTCGATTTTTTGTTCCTGACATTTGATGCGCGAATGGAGTCGCACAGTAAAAGCATCTATAATTCACCTGATTTTGATACAAAGAATGGTAATTTTGTTGTCAGCCTCGGGATCAAATTATTCTAATCTATCAATTTTTGCTTTGAATGAGTCGGATATTTCTAATATTAATTTTCTCCTGTTCAGCGCTTTATTTAACTGCACAGGAGAAAATTATTTCTGATAGCACATCATTAATACCGGCAGAAATTAAAGTCGGGCAACCTGTTATTGAAAGATCGCTGAATTTTAATGAAACGTCTTTTCCTGAAGAAATTACTTTTCCCGATATTTCGATCTTCAATCAGCCACTTCTACCCGACTACAATAAAAACCTCGATTTCAGCAGGTATTTTAATCCAAAGCAAATCAGTTTTTCCACAACACATTCTGTTGGTTTTCCATATCATTCTGCTTTTTCTTTTGGGCATGTTTTTAATCAAAGCGCTTATCAACTGAACGATCGTCTTACATTTGGCGGAAATAGTTTTGGCGCCCGTTCTATTTTCGAAGTTCCCAAACTTAATTCTTCTATTCAGGACATGAGCATCAAAGGCGCAAGCATGTTTATGGAATACAAAGTTACCGACAAATTTAAAGTTCAAACGCGGGTAAGTATTTCAAATCGCAACAGTTCGCTATGGGATTACTGATTTTGAGCGTATTAATTTTACTGGCGTATTCTCTGATTCCAATTTTCAGCCATCGCTTTATCTTTTACTGTCAAAACCACAATTAATCAACAATTCGACTAAATTTGCCACACTTATAGATATGGTAATCCTATGCTGGGCAAGATCAGAAAAGTTGAAAGGGTATTTAAACAATTGGACAAGGAGACTGAAAAATTTGGTAAAGAATCAAATCTTAAGTGCCTGACAAATTGCAACTTGTGTTGCATGAAGAAGGATCTTGAAGCCAATGTTCTTGAATTTTTGCCACTTGCCTATTATTTAGTCAGTAATAACCTGCACCTGGCAGCTCTCGAATTGCTGGATACCAATCCTGAACATTGCATTAGTCTGGCAAAGACTCAGGTTCCCGGACAAACTGCAGGATGCTCAATTTACGACCACAGAGGATTGATTTGCAGGCTTTTTGGCTTTTCAGGATTAAAAGATAAAAACGATAAGCTGGCTGTTTACACCTGCGCGCTCATGAAAAAAGAATATCCGCAGGAATTTGCCAGTACAATGGAGCGCATTAATTCGGGGATGAAAATTCCGTTGGTTACTGATTTTTATTACAAGATCTATTTCATCGACAGCTACATGGCCAACGATTATAATCCGATCAATGTCAGCATTCGGAAAGCGATCGAGAAAGTTGCCTATTACTATGAGAATAAACCCCGAAGTAGAAAGAAATCTAATCCTGAAGTCAAGATTGAAAATGAATTTTAATGGCAACAGATAATTCAAATATTCCGGATTTATCAGCCGAGTTTATATTTCAGGCTTCACGCAGCAGCGGTCCGGGCGGACAGAATGTTAACAAGGTGAATTCAAAAATTGAACTTCGATTTAACATTCAGGAATCCAATATTCTAACTGACGATCAGAAGCAAATACTTTTGGCAAAGCTTTCAGCAAAAATCAGTTTAGATGGTTTTCTAATTGTTATTTCGCAACGAGACCGTTCGCAGCTTGTGAACAAGGAAGATGCCATCAAAAAAATCTACACCCTGATTGAAAAGGTTTTACAGCCTGTTAAGCGACGTAAAAGTACACGCCCCACGCGCAGTTCTGTTGAAAAACGATTGGCCTCAAAACGAATAAAAGCCGACATTAAGCAAAACCGTCAAAAACTCGACGACTAAATTTCAGCTTTAACACTTCAATTGAAAGCAGTTTCACAAAATCAAATATCGATGATAAAGTTACTCCCGGTTTCCGACTCAATGGAGCTGAACGATGAACTAAAACAGATTTACGAGGATTCGTTTCCTCCAGACGAAAGACGGGAATGGCTGAAAATAAGCGAATTAATTCAAAATCCCAGCTTCACATTTTACCGGATAGTTGATAATGTTGATTTAATTGGATTGATAACTGTCTGGAATTTTAATCGCTTTAGCCTTATTGAGCATTTCGCCATCCGCCAAAATTTGCGTGGAAAATCGCTGGGAACAAAGGTTTTAAATCATGTAATTACAGAAATTTGTAAACCTGTAATTGTTGAAGTTGAAGAACCAATTAACGACACAGCACAACGCCGGATTGCTTTTTACGAACGCCTGGGGTTTGTGGTTTGTAGCGGGATTTATTTCCAGCCACCCTATTCTGCTGAAAAAAACAGAGTTAAAATGCAGCTAATGAGCTTTCCAAAACGATTATCAACCAGTGAGTTTTCTGAAGTTAAATCATTGATTTACCGGGTAGTTTATAAAGTTTCGGAATAACAGATGTAGAGATTGAGCTTAGAGAGCCTGAAAACTTCAATTTGAAAGATGAAAGTGCATTCAATTTGTCATTAAAAGCATCAAAAACCGAAGGTTGATAAATTAAGTCCAATATTGATTTTGACCTATTTACTTTCAGATGTTAACAATCCTGATGTTTTTTTATCGGAATATTTAAAATTTATCGATTTTTTATACCTTTGACTTTCAAATTTTCAAACGACAGTTATAAACATACATTATGAACGATTTGCAAATAGAACCGCTACCTAACATTGACGAGCTGGACGAAAAGATTTTAAAACTGATTACAAAAAATGCAAGAATTCCATTTCTCGAAGTTGCCCGCGAATGTGGCGTTTCGGGTGCCGCCATTCATCAGCGGGTTCAACGTTTGCTGAACCTTGGAGTCGTTTCTGGCAGCGAATTCCTTGTTAATCCACAAAAACTAGGCTATTTCACCTGTGCTTACATGGGTATCTACCTCGAAAAAGCAAAATACCACAAGCAAGTTGTTGAAGAACTGATAAAAATACCTGAAATTGTTGAATGTCACTATACAACAGGCTCTTATGCCATTTTTATTAAGGTTCAGACCAAGACCAATAAACACCTTAAAAAGTTGATTGACGAAGATTTACAGGAAATTGAAGGAATTGCACGCACCGAAACCTTTATTTCCCTTGAAATGGAATTTAAACGTCAGGTACCCATCAAATAAATTTTATCTACTCATATTATTATTATCATGACGCTTAGACATCAGCTCGACGACATTGATTTGAAAATATTGGAAATTATTTCAAAAAATGCACGGATTCCGTTTAAAGATGTGGCTGCAGAAGTCGGAGTTTCGAGGGCTGCAGTTCATCAGCGTGTGAACCGGATGATTGAACTTAGTGTAATTGTTGGTTCCGGCTATCATATCGATCCAAAGAAAATCGATTATAAAACCTGTACTTATATAGGTATTTTCCTCGAAAAAGGCAGCTTGTATTCAACTGTAACCGAACAGCTTAAACTAATTCCCGAAATAGTTGAATGTCATTACACTACCGGACAATATGCAATTTTCGCGAAAGTGTATGCCAAAGATAATGAGCATCTGAAAGATATTTTAAGCGATAAAATCCAGAAAATCAGCGGTATTGCAAGTACCGAAACTTTTATTTCGCTCGATGAAACTTTCAAGCGTGAAGTACCGATTTTTTAGTCGAACTTAAATGCAAATCCCCCGGGCGAAATTCCAACTTTAAATTCATCCACCAGTTTCCCAGAAGGAGCATATCTGCGCACCATGCCGTTTTGCGCATGATCAATTGCATCGCCCACATATATTTCAGAATTTGAAGGGTCGATTGCCAGGCTATAAAAACCACCGTACAAATTGGTATTTTCTGAAATTATAAAAGGTTTCTCCGGAAGTTTTTTATCAGAAGCAGCCATTTTCCATACATGCCGGTTCAGGAAAAACAAGGAATCTTTCCCTGCATTCAAACATAGACTCAACGGGTGCTCGCCCAAAGCAAATCGGAATGACCGCTCAATTTCGCGCGTTTCGGCATCAATTTTTATTAATCCGGGTCTTTCAAAACCATACGGACTACCATCAAATCCCCCATCGGTCAACACCCATATTTTGTTATCCTTGTCAATTGCCAAACTATTTGGTTGTTTTAAAACTTCAATTGAATCAATCAATTGATCTGTATTTGTGTCGATTATAAGTATTTTATTGTCGTATGACCAGCAATTGGTAAACACCAGATTTCTATACTGAATCATCTTTTCAGTAGAATGCTGGCTAAATTCTGATTTTGAATTGCCGACTGGAATTTCACCGGTTACAAGGAAAGTCGTGGGATCAAAAATTGTAATTTTTCTGGAATATAAATCGGTTACATACGCTTTTTGAGAATTGACAAAATGAATATATCTGGGCGAACTTAATCCGGTGATGCTTCCCTTGTATTCAGCAGTACTGCTATCGACAATGTAAATTTTTCCGGAATTGTTTACCACCACAAATCCCAGATTGTTCCAGATGCTCATCGATTGTGCCACATCGCCCAGCGGAGCGCCGTTTCGTGCCTGAAATACTTGATTTACAACCCTTTTTGTTGTTGGATCATAAAACGATAACGATGAGTTTCCGTACATGAAATTCCCCTGATTAATGATGTAAACTCCGCGGTTACCGGTAAAATCGAAAAACACCGTATCGACAGGGCTCTCCGAACAAGAAAAAAGCCCAATGCTACAAATCAGTATGTATATCAGATTTTTCATTTTCTGAATTGTATTTGAACCGTCAATGAATAATATCTTCCCGGCATCGGGCGCCATAAAATTGCCATGTAATCTTCATTGGTCAAATTTTCTACATTGAGGGAAATATCGGCCTGCATACGATTCCATTCAAGCTTCTTTCCAGCAGTTAAATTGAGCAACCAATAGGCATTCAGTACCTTTTCGTAGTCCGATTCTACATTGTTGCTCGAAGTGTATCGCTTGCCGGTAAATGGAGCATTAATTTTGAGGTAATAGTCCCTGAAATCTGCTTCAGCAAATATATTGGCTTTGTGTTTTGGTATGTAAATCAACTGTTTACCACGCGATTCATCCACCGAAGGAACCGCATCAACATTCGAAGTTGCGGAGTACGAATAATTACCCCGCAAACTACACAGTGCCACCTTCGCAGCCCTAAACTGTCCCGAAACCTGAATTTCAGCGCCTCGGGCAAAAACTTTCCGGAGGTTATTTGCTTCCCAATAATAAGCGCCACTGGCTGATGGTTGCCACGCAATCCAGTTGTCAATTAAGGAAGCAAATCCGGTAATCTGGCCCGAAAAAGTAGTACTTCTCTCCTGCCCTTTGTAAGCAAATGCCAGATCGCCCGAAAAACCATCTTCAGGCTTTAAATCAGGATTACCTCCGGGAAGCCAGTACAAATCGTTGAGCGAAGGTTGGTGAAAATTGCGTGCTAAATTCATCTTAAATGAACTCAACAACTTGTTATCCAGCCAGTATTCAGTGCCAAACGATGGAATAAAACCAATCAACCGGCTATCGTACATTTCGCTGCGAAATAGAAATGAAATTGCCCATTCAGGAAGTAGCATGAAATGAGCCGAATTCAGCAGCGAAAAAGCCAGCTGATCCTGATCATAGCCGGTTTTCTGCGCGCGGTCAAATACCGAAACAGTGTTGTAAGTGGTATTCAACGACCAGTTAAAATTCAAGGTTTCCTTTGGTGTCCAATCATAGTTGACCTGATTGGTAAAACTTCTTTCTTTGCTTTGGCTGTCAAAATTCACAAAGTTCGATTCTGTACTCGATCTAAAATAATTTAACCGACTCATATTCAATCCAACCATCCATTCTACCTTATTTTTTTCTTTAATATTTTTCCAGTTCAGAATCGCCCTTAAATTTTGGTCTTTCTGCGTTTCTTTTCTGACATCACCTTCAAACGACATCAGCTGCGGAAGGTCGCGATCGCTCTGATAAGCCCACAGTTTGGCAGAAAATGATTGATCACTGAACCTTGAATATACTTCCTGAAGTAAACCTGATTTTCGGTATTTGGCATTCTTCTGAACATCGTTGTGCATGGGCAAAACTCCGTAATTGAAATAGGGAAAATCATTCTGGCTGCGATCGAAAAAAATTCGTGTTTTAGATTGAATTCTGCCGTTTCCAAAACCCAGATTGAGATATTCTTTATTCGTTGAAAAACTTTCAATGGTTTGGACATACCGAATGCTCAATCGATCGGTCCAGTCGGGTTTGTTGTTGATTAAAACACTGCCGCCTAATGCTCCAGATCCAGATTGCAGGGAACTTCCGCCATGCTGAAGGCTCAAATCATCAATAAAGTAAACCGGAAAAAGTGAGAAATCGACATCGCCACGCATGGGTGAATTGAGCTTCATTCCATTCCAGTAAACCTGAGTATGCGATGGAGCTGTTCCTCTGAACGAAGCGGTTGCTGTTGAGCCTCTTCCATAAGATTTAATGAAAACCGGAGAATAAGAAGACAATAGTTCTGAAACGGTTTGAGTTTTTAGCATTTGTAGTACCATAGTATCGATACGAGTAGTCATTGTTCCGGCTTCCTGAATTGTCTTTCTGCCAAAAACGCTTACTTCCTCTATCGAAATAGTATCTGTAAGTTTTTGAGCTTCAAGGTTTACAGTTATCAGCAATAGAAACAGAATGGCAAAAATTGATTTGACCAAAAACTTCAAAAGCCTTCTTCTGTTATGATTCACGAACTTAGTGTTTTATTAATTTCTGCTGAAAAACCTGCTTCCCGGACTTTACTTTCAAAATATAAAATCCTGAAGAAAGGTGATTCAAGTTGATTTCCGATTGAGAAAAAGCTTCAGAATAAACTATTCTTCCCTGTAAATCAGTAATTTCAATCGATTGGATTGGCAATAAAGATTCAATCCGTAAATTATCGGTGAAAGGATTAGGATAAACTTTGCAGGAAAGGCCATTTGAGAAATTAGTTTTAATTCCTGTGGTTGATTCTACAAATAACTTTGAAGCATCCATGCCCGAAACAAACAGATAATCACCGGCTTTGTCTAAACTTACAGCGAGTTTTCCAAATTCATCGGTTGTGTAAGTTGTTCCGCTTTTGGTCGAGTTTTGTAGCTCAACCTTCACATTTTGATAAGCCAAAACTTCTGATGAATTGATTGAAACATATCTGTTCTGATTCATGGAACAGAAATATCTCATTAGTTGAAGATCAACATTTTGATTCAATTTCAGAGAGTCGGATCCTGTGGTCAAATGCGTTACCGACCATTGAATTTCGTTATCAGCAATCTGATACACCAAAATTTCGTCATTATTATTCATTTTTATTTTATCAAATCCGGCTACAAATGGTTGCTGATTTAACATGATTATCCATGCTTTACGGTAAGAAGCAGAAGTTCGTGAACCGCCATACCCTGAATGATAAACAACTGATCCTTCATCAGTTTCAGGAATACGCCACAAATACAATGATGATCCGCCTTCAGCATCGTCGCGAAATGCCCATTCATTTTCCAGATCGGTATCTTTATAAATGGCTGCAACGGCGTGTGCAAGCGAAACAAAAGAGCTGTCGGTTAACGAATAGCTTTTTTGTGCTCTGTCAACTTTCGGGGTCAGATCTATGCTTTCAACCCAAACAGATTGTCGCGGAACCAAAGTCTTTTCAGTAGTTTTAATTGAAATAAAAACCTTTTTCAATTCTGATTCGGGAAGAACCTGAATTTGCATAGAATCCCGAAGTGACTTAATTTCAACAGATTCAAGATACAGCCAGCATTTTCCGGTTTGTTTTCCTTTAATAAAAGAAGTTCCGTCAACCTGAATGACTTCAGCCTTGACAGGATCGCTAGTCCTCCATTTTGCTGTAATTCCTGAAAGAATATTCCCGTTCTGGTCGGTCAGTTTTCCGGTCAGCCTAAGTTTATCATTTACCTTCAAACTATTAGTTGCAAGCGAAATAACAGCTTTTCCTGCCGCAAATATTTCAAGTTCCTTTTCAGCAAAAATAGCTGGATTTGAAGATGATGAAGCGCGAAGCCGAAGCTTTCCACTTTTTAGAGCTTTCAACTCGCCATTTTCAATTGTTGCCAATTCAGGATCGGTGACTGACCAGTTAATCTGTGTATTTTCTGTTTTAATACCCGATTCAAATATTAAAGCATTGATTTTGAGAGTTTCGCCCACCATTATTTTTGGTGAAAAATCCTGGATAAGCACCAATGACCTCAAGCCATTTGCCGAAGCAGGTTCAATATCTCGTACACCGGTAACTTCAGTCGAAATTTCGCCCAGCCATCCAGCCAGGGCATTCATACCGGTATAAATCCGTATAAAATGAATTTCGTCAAGTATTACATGTTTTCCGGTTTTATCAACTGCCCAGCCAATATCGATCGCATCGCCCCCACTTCCCTCAATTTCAGGTGTATATGGGTTGTCTGGCATTTTTTCGCTTAAAGATAAAACCGGCGTATTATCGGCATAGCCAAAAGCTCTGCGGCTCGAAATTACCACTCCGGGATTCGACAGATCAATATGTCCGCGTATGCAGGTGCCGGTCAATGTGTATTTATCAATGGCAACCATCGGAAACAAATCAGTCTTGGGATAATAACTTTGCCGATGAAAACTATTTTCAGGAATAAACCCAGATTTCTCCTGATTATCAGTCCAATAAATATCTGTTGCCGTATTTATTCCACTGTTTTGGTAGGTAATCTCATAATTTGGAATTGTTGTCTCCCAGTGATGATCGCTTCCAGCAATCTCATACCAGATATCATCCGGAAGCCCGTTTTTGTTCTCATCTTTCATTACCTGAATAATACCGGGCTCCGACCATGTTGGCGTGGCATTTCCGAAGACCGTGAAATCGAGCCCGTAAGGATTATTGGGATCATTTTTAATTCCTGAAGCAAATTGCAGCGTGACTGAACCTCCATAAGCCCCGAGACTCACCAAACCACGATTGGTTCCAATAATTGAATTCGCAGCCGAGGGTGTTCCAATAAAGTCGGTATTTGTATATTGCCCGGGAGCAGGCAAATAATCGGCTATTCCCGAGGCAAACTGTCCCTGACTTTTTAGAATTATCGACATTAAAATACCGATAATGAATAATTTGTGGCTAAAAAAGGAGTCAATCATTTTCTGCAAAAACTTAATTTTTTGATTGGATTTTGCAGCTTTTCAGAATTGAAAAAAAATGAAAAGGATACGGTTTTTTGCTTTTTCGCCGAAAGCTTCAAAATCCAGATTCGAACAGGCAGGTCTTCTGACTCATCCCCTTTTTAACACCTTCCCGCCCAATTCCGGGCAGTGGTTCAATCATTAAAAAGTTTTACAGGACTTACAGCAGCGGGAACTGTACAGGAATCGTCCTTTTTTGATGGACTCACCTGTTTCCCTTTTGCATTCCGAAATTCGGAAACCTATTCGCCGACAAATGTACACAAAACTTCGAAATGGTAGAATTAATCTGGCAAAAGTGGTTATTTTTGCAATGCATTAAATACCGCTATCGCCTATGTTTGAAAAACTAATTCATCTGGAAGGAATTGATCCACTGGAATTTTTCGGTGTGAACAATGCAAAAATGAACCTTATCAAATCCTTCTTTCCTAAATTAATAATTGTTTATCGTGGCAACGATGTGATCGTTAAAGGCGACGATGAAGAAATTCTCCGTTTTCAAAATAAATTTCAACTCATTCTTGATCACTACAATCAATTCAATGTATTACCTGATAATATTATAAATCAGGTTTTTATGGATGAGAATGGTGTTGCTGATACTTTTGAAGAAGAAAAAGATGCACTGCTCTTTGGTATCAACGGAAAGGCAATCAGAGCGAGAACTCCAAACCAGCAGGTGTTGGTTGATGCGTGTAAAACCTCTGATCTTATTTTTGCAATTGGTCCGGCGGGAACCGGGAAAACATACACTGCCATTGCCTTGGCCGTGCGGGCATTGAAAAACCGTGAAATTAAACGGATTATTCTGAGCCGGCCAGCCGTTGAAGCAGGCGAACGGCTTGGATTTTTGCCTGGCGACCTGAAAGAAAAAATAGATCCGTATTTACAGCCTTTGTACGATGCATTGCTGGATATGATTCCGGCGAAAAAGCTGGACGAATTTATGAAAGATGGCATCATTCAGATTGCACCGCTGGCCTTTATGCGTGGCCGGACGCTTAGCAATGCTTTTGTAATTCTCGACGAGGCACAAAATACCACCGTTCTTCAGTTGAAAATGTTCCTTACGCGCATGGGGCTGAATACAAAATTTGTGGTAACGGGCGACGAAACACAGATTGACCTTCCTTTTCAGAGTCCTTCAGGATTGATTCTTGCAAAAAAAATATTGAAAAACATTTCGAATATTTCGTTCGTTCAATTCGAAGTAAAAGACATTGTTCGCCATCGTTTGGTGCGCGATATCGTGATTGCATACGAAAAGCATCATGCACACGAAATTTCGCGTCGGGAAAAAGAAAAAGATAAAAACAAAACAGATAAAAACGAAGAAAAATGAGCAAAGCATTAACACGTACCGATTTTAATTTTGCCGGACAAAAAGATGTTTATCACGGAAAAGTGAGAGATGTTTATAACATCAACGACGAATACCTGGTGATGGTAGTTTCCGACCGTATTTCGGCTTTCGATGTCGTATTGCCTGAAGGAATTCCTTACAAAGGACAGGTATTGAACCAGATAGCAGCTAAGTTTCTGGATGCAACCAGCGACATTGTTCCCAACTGGAAAGTGGCTACGCCTGACCCCAATGTAACGGTGGGTCATCATTGCGAACCATTTAAGGTAGAAATGGTCATCCGTGGTTATTTAACCGGACATGCCTGGCGCGAATATCGCAGCGGAAAACGGGTTTTGTGCGGAGTGCCGATGCCCGACGGAATGGTTGAAAACCAGAAATTTCCGGAGCCAATTATTACGCCAACCACCAAAGCGTCGGAAGGACATGATGAAGATATTTCGCGGGAAGAGATTATTGCACAGGGAATTGTGAGCAAAGATGATTACGAAATACTGGAAGATTACACCCGGAAAGTATTTCAGCGTGGTACAGAAATGGCCTCCGCCAAGGGATTGATTTTGGTTGATACCAAATATGAGTTTGGCAAGAAAAACGGGCAAATATACCTGATCGATGAAATTCATACTCCTGATTCATCGCGCTACTTTTATGCTGAAGGTTATGAGGAAAGACTGGCCAAAGGCGAAAATCAGAAGCAGCTTTCAAAAGAATTTGTGCGCCAATGGCTGATTGAAAACGGATTTCAGGGAAAAGATGGACAGGTTATTCCTGAAATGAATCCAGCGTTTGTACAATCAGTATCAGAAAGATACATCGAACTTTTCGAGAGCATAACCGGCGATTCTTTTGTCAAATCAGATTTGGAAAATATTCAGGATCGGATTGAAAATAACATCAATTCATTTCTGAAAAGTTTATAAAATAAGAAGGCTGTCTCAATTTGAAAAGAGACAGCCTTCTGTATTTTTTAACCGATTGATTTAATTACTAAAATCTCACAGAGAAATTAACCTGAAATGGTGAGGGAACAATTACATATCCTCTGGGCGAATAGCTGAAAAACAAATCCCCGTTCCTGAAATATACATGTCCATTAGCGTAAACTCTTTCGCATCTGAACGGTAAATCTTTGAAATACATGTGACGCGGAGGTTCAACTACATAGTAACCAATTCCTTTACGGTAGCTGTAAAAATTATTTCCAGAATAATAGTAATTACCACGTGAGTGTTTGAAAACAACCGGACTGTGATCGAATCGCTGATAAACCCGTCCATATTTCGGATGATTCACATAACTACTCTTTGAATGATTTTGTTTTTTCGAATAGCGCGGATTATAGACGTAATCTCCTTTGTTTCTATCTGAATGTCGATTTTGAAAATCTTTTCTGTCATTTTGATAATCATTTCTTGATTTTCGTCCATCATTCTTTGCTGAACGAACAGTGCGGTATTCTTTGTGATCGTTTTTCTTATCCGATTTATTGTCTTTCCTGTGATTTTGAGCGCTTCCTTCAACAGAAACAGCTATCAGGGCAAATGATAAAATTAGAACCGGGAAATACTGCCTCATTGCGTTAATCGTTTTCATGGCTTCAAATTTAAATGGTGAAAAAATATTTTTTGAACTTTACCGGTAGTTTGATCGGGGTAAAACAAAGCATGTGCCAAAGTTTTCCATTTCAAAATATTGCTATTTTTGCAACAAAATTGAAAACAGTGGGGCGAATATTAGCTATTGATTATGGTAGAAAGAGGGTTGGAATTGCAGTAACCGATCCGATGCAGATGATTGCCACACGGCTTACAACTGTTGCCAGTCAAGAAATATGGAACTTCCTGAAAGATTATTTCTCGAAAGAAAATGTTGAAAAAGTAATCATCGGATATCCGATGCAAATGAACAATCAGCCCTCCGAAGCCGTTAAATATATCAATCCGTTTTTAAGAAAGTTCCAGAAAGATTATCCTGAAATGCCTTTGGAACAGGTTGATGAGCGGTTTACTTCGAAGATGGCATTTCAAACAATGATTGATGCCGGTTTGAAAAAGAAAGACCGCCAAAACAAAGAAACCATTGATGCAGTGAGTGCAACAATTATTTTACAAAGTTATTTAGAGCGAAAAAATTATATCAGATGATTTACCCGGTGACTGTATTTGGTGATCCTGTTTTACGCAAAGTTGCAGAGCCAATTACCGAAGATTTTAAAGATTTGAAAGGATTTGTTGAGAACATGTTCGACACTATGTACACCTCTGACGGAGTTGGACTTGCAGCTCCCCAGGTTGGACAATCGGTTCGTATTTTTGTATTGGATACCACATCAGGCGAAGATGACGAGCCGGGTGGAATTAAACGGGCTTTTATTAATCCTGAAATCATTGAAAAATTTGGCGATTCGTGGGTAATGAATGAAGGATGCCTTAGTGTACCGGAAATCAGGGAGGATGTACTTCGCCCCGAGTCGGTTAGAATGAAATACCGCGACGATGATTTTGTTGAGCACGAGGAAACATTCAGTGGTTTTACAGCACGGGTTATTCAGCATGAGTACGACCACCTTGAAGGAATAATGTTTGTTGACTACCTCAATCCACTGAAAAAGAGAATATTGAAAAGCAAACTCGTTGCCATTTCAAAAGGGAAAGTGATACCAAAATACCGGATAAAAATTCCGGGGAAATAATCATCACTAAAAAAAATCTGGTAAACTATAACCAAATCACATCATTTAACGTAATCGGTGGAAAACTATCATAATGCCGGTTACCAGAAGCTTTTTCCAGAGAATACCATTCATCCGAATCACCAGCCTTTTTCTGGTTGGAATTCTTTTGAGTCATTACATTCCAATTGATTTTCATGCGATTGGTATTGTTTTGACCATACTACTTTCTATCCTTATCTTCCTTTGGCACAACAGCAAATTCACTGCGATTAAAGCGCAAAATATCCTTATTTCGTTAGGTATTGTACTTTCAGGCATATTTTTCTCACAAAACGGGGATGAAAATCAACGGCTTACATTTGATCAGAAAGACTATTTTCTGGCTGAAATTTGTCAAAAGCCTATTGAAAAGGCCAATTCTTATCAATCTATTTTTCTTGTACAAAGCAGATTGATGTCAAAGCCCGAAAAAGTAATCGCCTATTTCAGTAAAGAAGATTTTGACTCTACAATTATAGCGGGCGATCAACTAATTATTTTGGGTAAACCACAGGAAATTAAGAATATGGGTAATCCTTATGAATTCGATTACCGCTCGATGATGCAAAGAAAAGGCATTTATCATTCGGTTTATTTAATTCCCGGAACCTATGAAAAAACAGGGATAAAAATAAGCAGGTTAAATTATTCAGCAGAAAAGCTTCGTGATAAGCTGATTGTACTTCTGAAAGAAACCAAAATCGAAAAAGAAGAACTGTCGGTTGTATCAGCTTTAACACTTGGTTACCGAACTGAGCTTGAACCTGAAACCCGCGATTACTTTGCTTCAACCGGGGCGATGCATGTGCTTGCTGTTTCAGGATTGCATGTTGGTTTGATTTACCTAATTCTGAATTTTTTGCTTTCGGGATTGACGAATGTAAAATCGGCCAGGCTACTTCGACCGATTGCATTGATAACTTTTCTTTGGGCTTATGCTTTTATCACTGGCTTTTCACCTTCTGTACAACGAGCCACAGTCATGTTCACATTTGTTATAATCGGCAATTTAATTCAAAGACCAATCAATATCTATAACTCAATTACGGCTTCAGCATTGGTTTTAATGCTTCATAATCCGAATGTTATATTCGAAGTGGGTTTTCAGCTTTCTTATCTTGCGGTATTCGGCATTGTATTGCTGCAAACACCATTTGCATCGCTTTTGCATATTGAGAACAAAATTTTAAAATGGTTATGGGCATTGTTTACTGTTTCGATGGCTGCCCAATTGGTAACTTTTCCGCTTGGCATTCTATATTTTAATCAATTTCCTAACTTTTTCTGGCTTAGTAATTTCGTAGTTATTCCTGGAGCAATCGCCATTATCTGGATTACATTCGGTTTTTTTGTTTTTAATCCGGTTTCTGCGATTTCAGATTTATTATCAAAATCAATTCAAATTGTGACAGAAATTATGCTTGATATACTAAAGTGGATCAGTGAGTTACCACATGCTGTTAGCGAAGGAATTGTAGCAACTGCGTTTCAGGTATGGATCATCTATGGATTGATTACTGCATTGGTGATTTACGGATTTTCAAAAAATAAATCGTGGCTATTTCTCGGAATTACACTTATTATCATGTTGCAAATCAACACATTTTGGGGAAAATATGAATTATTCAATCAAAAAGCTGTTCATGTATATAATTCAAAGAGTACTGTGATTCATTTAATTAACGGCCGTACAAATTACATTTTATCAAATAGTAAAAATCCACTTACTGATCAGGAAATGAATACAATACAGAATGTAAAAAATCATTTAATGCTTGAGAATCCAAAATTCGTAGAACGTAGCATGGCAAATAATTTTCATACAACTGATTTGAAAGTCAACAAACAGTCCATCATGTTTCTTAACTGCCAGATTAGTTTTTCAAAACAATTAGAATTTACAATACACCATCATGATTTAGAAAGGTTTATAAACAACAATCATAGTTTGGTGAATAAAAAAATCTCAAATACAACCCTGCCGATCGATAATCCGTATTCAATCGGAGTAAAAGCTTTTTCATTTGCAAGCAAATACAAGGAAGCCGTTATTTTAAGCTTGAATTGAACCCAATTTTAAATCATGTTTATAATCTGTTGGTTTTTGATTTGAGCATATTAAAAACAGATTTATTAATGTAATTTCGCACACTCAATTTTAGAATGAATTACTGGAGATGAAAATTGTAATAGCCGGAGCAGGAGAAGTTGGAACACACCTTGCAAGAATGTTAAGCCGGGTGAACCACGACATTGTTTTAATCGACGAGGATCAAGAAAACCTTCAACGTATTTCAAGTCAGGTAGATCTAATGGCCATGACTGGCTACGCAAATTCTTTTCGGGATTTGCAGGATGCCGGTGCTTCAAAAGCCGATTTATTTATAGCAGTCACGCCTTTCGAAGACAGAAATGTTGTTGCATGTATAATTGCAAAAGATTTGGGAGCGAAAAGAACTGTGGCCAGAGTAAATAATGGTGAATTTCTGACCGACAAAAACCGGGAACGGATAACCCGCTTTGGAGTGGATGAAGTTATTTATCCTGAAAATTTAGCTGCGCGCGAAATTGTAAATTCGATTAAACAAGTTGGAACCCGTGAAATGATTGAATTTTCGGGAGGCAAACTTATTTTGATGGGAATTAAAATACGCAAAAATGCTCCCATTGTAAATAAAACCCTTGAAGAAATTTCACAGATAAATCCTGATATTAGGGCTGTTGCTATTAATCGTGGCACAAATGTGATAATACCCCACGGGAAAGATATCGTGATGAGCGAGGACATTGTATTTTTCATTACCACAAAAACCAATCAAAATCTGATACTTGAGATTTCAGGAAAAGAACTTTTTGAAGTTAAAAATATCATGATTATTGGAGGTAGCCGGATTGCACAAAAAGCGGCAGAAAAACTTGGAGATCAGTATAATATAAAAATCATTGAAGCCGATCGTGATAGAAGCATTAAGGTAGCCGGAAAACTTGGTAACGCTCTGGTTATTAACGGCGATGGCCGAAACCTGGAATTACTGAAAGAAGAATCGCTTGAAAAAATGGACGCCTTTGTTGCAGTAACCGGAAATTCGGAAACCAATATTCTTGCGTGTCACCTTGCAAAATCGTATGGAGTTAGGCGAACAATTGCCGAAATTGAGAATACCGATTTTTTGACGATGGCCGAAGGAATGGGAATTGGCAGTATCATAAACAAAAAACTACTCGCGGCCAGCTACATTTATAAATACACAGTCGGGACATCAGTTTCTCACGTGAAATGCTTAACGGCGTCAGATGCTGAAGTTTTTGAATTCAAAATAAAAACAGAATCCAAACTTACACAAAAACCAATCAGTGAACTTGAATTTCCGACCGACATAATAATTGGAGGAATTATTCGTGGCAATACTGGATTTGTGGCTACAGGCGATTCGCAAATTAAGGTTGGCGATTTGGTGGTAGTTCTTACTAAAACCAACTCGATTAATAAGTTAGAGAAGTTTTTCAAATAAAATTCAACGCATACAATTAATGTTAAACTTCAAATTTATCATTCGAATTCTTGGATTTCTTTTGGTTGTTGAAAGCGTAGCCATGCTTATTGCCACCGTGGTAGCTGTGATTTATAGCGGAGCTGATATTAAAGCCCTTGCACTTTCGACCCTGATTTGTTCGGCAACCGGTTTAATTATATTAGCCTTAACACCAAATGTAAAAAAGGAAATTGGCAAACGTGAAGGATTCATTATTGTAACGCTGGTTTGGGTTTTATTTTCATTTTTTGGAAGCTTACCTTTTATTTTAAGTAATTCAATTCCTGATCTGACCAATGCTTTTTTCGAAACAATGTCAGGTTTTACTACAACAGGTTCATCAATTTTAAATGACATTGAATCGTTACCCAATGGCATCCTCTTTTGGAGAAGTATGACGCAATGGCTTGGGGGTATGGGTATTATTGTACTTAGCCTTGCTATTTTACCCATTTTCGGAATTGGTGGGATGCAGCTTTTTGCTGCCGAAGTCCCCGGTCCGGTTACCGACAAACTAAGTCCACGGATAAATTCCACAGCAAAAAGTTTATGGTATATTTATCTGTTTTTCACATTGTTAGAAACAATTTTATTGTGGATCGGTGGAATGACACTATTTGATGCCATCAACCATTCGTTTACCACAATGGCAACAGGAGGTTATTCAACTAAACAAGCCAGTATCGCTTTTTGGCCTTCTCCTTTTATACAATACGTGATAACCTTTTTTATGATTATTGCTGGTGCAAATTTCACTATTTCCTACCTGGTTCTTACCGGAAAATTTAAAAAAGCCTTTGATAACGAAGAACTTAAATACTATTTATTTTTTATTGCATTATTTACCGTAGCTATTTTTACAGGACTAATAATTTCGACTCAACTCGGTGTCGAACAAGCATTTAGGGATAGTCTATTTCAAGTTGTAACTATTATAACCACAACAGGATATGCAACAGTTGATTATTTGCAATGGACTCCATTTCTGACTATTGTTTTGTTTGCAGTATTCTTTTTCGGCGGAAGTGCCGGATCAACCGGAGGCGGGCTAAAAATTATGAGAGTCGTTTTGTTGTTGAAAAACAGTTACTATGAACTTCGGCGGATTATTCATCCAAATGCAATTGTACCGGTTAGGTTTAATAACAAACCTGTTTCCGAACAAATAATTAACAATGTACTTGCCTTTTTTATGTTTTATTTCGTGATATTTTTTGGAAGTACAATACTTTTAATGTTGGTAGTTCCCGATTTGGCTTCAGCAATGGGCGCTGTGGCCACTTCATTGGGAAATATCGGTCCTGGGCTTGGTATATTCGGACCCGCAGAAAACTTCAGTGCCCTTCATCCGGCAGGTAAATGGTTTCTTAGCTTCTTAATGTTAATTGGTCGTTTAGAGCTATTTACCGTTTTGGTATTGTTTTCTCCGGCCTTTTGGAAAAAATAGGATCAGTCTTCAAAAACCCCTTTTCCCTGTCTGATAATAAAAGGTACTTCTTCGGTACAATCAACAATCGTTGACGGAACATTTTGGCCATAACCACCATCAATTATTAGATCAGCAATTTCATTAAATTTTTCATGAATTAATTCCGGATCAGTTGAATACTCCAGAATTTCGTCATCGTCGTGTATAGATGTTGACATGATTGGATTCCCAAGTTCACGCACAATTTCCAGAATTATCTGATTGTCAGGTATCCTCACTCCCACTGTTTTCTTCTTTCCCTTGAAATATTTAGGAACATTACTATTTGCATTTAATATAAATGTGAAAGGTCCCGGAAGATAATGCTTCAAAATTTTAAATACGGGATTAGATACTGGTTTTGAGAATTCGGCCAATTGGCTTAAATCGCTGCATATAAATGAGAAATTCGATTTTTCAACTTTCACGCCTTTGTACCGTGAAACTTTTTCAACTGCTTTTGCATTTGTAATATCACAACCCAGACCATATACTGTGTCTGTTGGATAGACAATAATTCCCCCTTTTTTCAAAATATCAACCACCAACCTGATTTCCTTTGGATTAGGATTTTCAGGATAGATTTTCACTAACATTTAAACCTCCAATTTTTCTTACGGCTTTAAATTTAGTTATTTTGGTACGTTCTTTCAAAAAATCTGTAGTTTATGAAACGAGTGCTAATGATTACTGAAGATGGTTCGCACACTATTTATCTTCCTGAAATGGACGAACACTACCATTCAGTACACGGTGCAATTCAGGAGTCGTTGCACATATATATAGAACAAGGGTTGCTTCAAACATGTAGAAAAGATATTTCGGTACTCGAAATTGGTTTTGGAACCGGTCTGAATGCATATTTAACCTATTGCTATGCGTTGGAACAAAATTTATCGTTGAATTACATTGGTCTCGAAAAATATCCCTTAAATGAAGATGAGTACTCAATACTCAATTATTCAGATGAAATTTTCCCGGAATATTCTGCAATTTTCAATCGGTTGCATCAGGCCGAATGGGGCAAAATGAATGAGATTTCTACGGAATTTATGCTTACAAAAATTAAGGCTGATATAGCAACATTTCAGTTCAATGATACACCGCAATTTGATTTGGTGTATTACGATGCCTTCGCTCCGGGAAAGCAACCCGAAATGTGGACAGATATAATACTCAAAAAGGTTGCTGCAACTGTAAAAAAGGACGGAATTATAATCACATACTGTGCAAAAGGTACGGTTCGGCGGGCCCTTTCAGATGCTGGATTCGCCATGGAGAGAATTCCGGGACCACCCGGAAAAAAAGAAATTCTACGAGGTAAAAAGACTTTTTAAGCTATTCGATGGTAATAAAAATTACCCTATATTCGTAACCTGAATTTCAAAAACAAGTAATGTCTGATTATCAGTTCAAAAATGATTTAGAAGAGTTTTCTTACTCGCTGGGTTTAACCATTTCTTCAAACCTTATACAATCGGGAGTTAAAAACATTGATGCACTGCAATTTCTTGCAGGACTTCAGGATACTTTTGCCGGAAATAAACCTAAAATCAATTTTGAAGCGGCCAATCAGATTTTGCAGATGTTTATGGCAGCCCAAAACGAAGAAGAAGCTGCCAGAAACCTTGAAGAAGGATTAATGTTCCTTTCGCAGAACTTGCAAAACAAAGATGTTTTTGAAACGGAGTCTGGACTACAATATTTAATTTTAAAAGCAGGGTATGGTAGCAATCCTTCTATTGAAGATGAAGTGAAATGCCATTACCATGGAACTCTGCTTAACGGGACAGTGTTCGACAGTTCGGTTGAGCGTCGGCAACCAGCAGTTTTCCCTGTGAACGGGGTTATTCAGGGATGGACAGAAGCTCTGGAAATGATGCCGGTTGGAGCCAAATGGAGGCTTTTTATACCATCGGATCTTGCGTATGGAAGTGAAGGTGCAGGTGGATTAATAGGGCCAAATATGACCCTTATTTTTGATGTGGAATTATTGGAAATTTTGTAATTATAAAATCATAAAAAAAGAAGAACATGAAGTTAAGATCATTTATTTATGCTTCGGCACTTGTATTAACTGTTGGAGTTGCCGGATGTCAGAATTCAGGAGCAAAAGGGGATACAAAACTGACAAATAAAACAGACTCAGTTAGTTATGCCTTAGGGGTACTTATTGGCGAAAATACCAAGCAACAGATGAAAGATGCTCCAGGTGCTGACCAACTTAACAAAGAAATCCTGGTCGCAGCTTTAGCAAAATCCTTTAAAGGTGATTCAGTACAGATTAAAGCTGAAAGTGCAAATGGAATGATTCAGTCATTCTTCAATGAAATTGCCATGGCTGAAGGTGCAAAAAATCTTAAGGAAGGTGAAGATTTTCTTGCTGCAAATGCAAGCAAATCAGGCGTAGTAACACTTCCAAGCGGATTGCAATATGAAATTGTAAAAGCAGGAACAGGACCAAAACCAACTGCTGATAATGAGGTTATCTGTCATTATCATGGAACAACTATTGACGGAAAAGTATTCGACAGTTCTGTTGAGCGTGGCGAACCTGCAACTTTTCCTGTAGGCAGAGTTATTCCTGGCTGGACTGAAGCATTGCAATTAATGCCAGTTGGTTCGAAATGGAAATTATTTATCCCTGCCGCTTTAGCTTATGGCGAAAGAGGTGCTGGTGGTGATATTAAACCAAATTCAACACTTATTTTTGAGGTCGAACTTCTCGAAATTGTTAAGAAGTAATAACTTTTTATGCATCATAAAAAACACTCTTGCATATCAAATTGCAAGAGTGTTTTTTTTACACTGATAAGCTAAAACACTGAAAAATAATGAGTATTCAAGTAAAAGGAACTGTGATTCAGATTTTAAAACCTGAATCCGGTGTCAGCAAAGCTGGCAAAGAATGGAAAAAACAGGAATTCGTGATTGAAACAAATGAGCAATTTCCCAAAAAAGTGTGTTTCACTCTTTTTGGCGATAAAAGCTCGTTGCTCGATGGAATAACTGAAGGATTAGAAGTAGAAGTTTTTTTCTCGGTTGAATCGCGCGATTTTAACGGGAAATGGTTTCATAATATCAATGCCTGGAAAATTGAGCAGGCAAGTTCTGCGTCTACTTCAAAGAATTATCCACCAGAGTTTTTATCTGATAATATCCCTCCTGAACCAGCTGACGATTCGGGAAACGATTTACCATTTTAGAAACAAAAAAGGCAACCAAATTAAATGGTTGCCCTTTTTTATTTTAAACAAGTTGTTATCACTGATTTTTTCGAATAAGTCAGATTTCGATTAATGCATTTTTTAGCGAAAAAATAATTACCTCAATCATATTTTTCGAATTTGTTTTCTCCATCAACCTCGTTCTGTGTTTCTCTACGGTTCTATCCGAAATTGATAGTTTATCTGCAATTACTTTAATTGGCAAACCTTCCATTGATAAACAAAGTACCTGATTTTCCCTTTTCGAAAACAATGAATTAGTCTGTGTATTGTAATTTACAGTTCTTTGCTTGAATATATTGGTGATTTTTTCTCCCAAAGATTCTGTTATTGAAATTTTTTCACGTTTCAATAAATTGAACACTTCTTTGGCTAAAACGTCATTTACAGAATGGTTATTAACTGGCGACTCGGGTGAAAATATGCCAATAAAGAGGACAAAATCTGAATATTTCTCATACTCCGAAATTATCAGGTTTGTTTTAATCTTTTCACCTAACCTGTCTGTTATGACGATTTGGTCATTAAAACTAATATTTACGCCTTTTGAATAAAGTTTAATCCATTCTAGGATTTTCTGCAGAGAAGAATTTTCAAAAATTGAATCCAACTTAATGTTTGATACCTCTTCCCCTTCAAATTTAAGTACGTTTAAAATAGAGGAGTTTGCTTTCTTTATAAACTTTTCATCAAAAATAATTATACCATTTGGTGACAATTGAAATAAGGTATTAAATTCATGAATTGCAGACTCTCTGATTGACTTGAATTTGTATAATCTGGTTTCTATAGCCTTGACCAAATTCCCGTTGTCAAAGGGTTTTGTAAAGTAATCATCGGCACCCAGATCCATCCCATGTCTGATATCTTCGGCATTTGAATTCGCCGTTAAAAAAATGAATGGAATTCTGTCTAATACAGAACTCTCTCTAAGTACATGATAGACCTGATAACCATCTATCGGATACATGTTTATATCACAAAGTATCAAATCAGGGTTGTATTCAAATGCCTTTTGAATCCCGGAAGCTCCATTGTCTGTATTACAAACATCAAAGCCATGAAATTTTAAAATGTTTTGGATTGTTCTTCCCAGTTCCAGATCGTCTTCAATTACCAGTATCTTTTGCTGAAGGTTCATTCGCTTCGGAATATATTATTGTATCAATTAACAAACAAATGTGATTATCGAAAAGTTTCGACAATTGTTAAAACACTTGAATGAGTGCTAAATTTTACTACCATTAATTTAATAAAATATTTTTACTTTATCAAATATTCAAAAGTTTTTTTTTCGGAATGAGGAATATAAATCAAAAGGCAGTATTGCGGATGATTTAATTATTAGACGCTAATTGTCTCTCCAAGAGCTTTGTTTTGAGATTTTTAGGTCGCGCAGCATGGCCGAACTTGCTGAAAGATTAAAGCTATAACTTTTTCGGTCGCCAAATGGTACGAAACTAAACGACATGCTCCAGCAATGCAGAGTACGGCTGATATTGACGGTGGTAAAGGAGAATTTCATTGCCTCAATATCAAAATTAGTATTCATATCCATGTTCCATTTTTCGGTAAAATTTAGCCGGCCGCCAAAATTCAAACTTTGCATTATCTTTTTTGCATTTTCGTCATTTGGTCTGAATGAATTGTTATAATAAAAAGAGTAATCAAAACGGAAACTCCACGGAATATTAAAATCAACATATTGGGCATATGTTCCAGGAAGGGCTTTGTCTTCATCAATACTCTTCTTGTTTTCTTCTGCTTCCTTCTTGCCCTTTTTCGACTCAAAATTCATCCCGAACGATAAATTGGCATTTGTTAGTCTTCCCAGTTTGTTTATTCCTTTCAGGTGATTCCAGACATATTCATCGTAAATATCTCCATTTTCGTCAACCATGTATGGATTCATGTTTGCCCCCATGTTTACACTTACACCTTTAATGGTTGTACGTGCCGAAATATTGATAGGCGAAAGTTTCATGGAGTCGGCAATCATATTATACGAAGTAGTCATACCTAAATTATCGATAATCTTCACCTTTTTATAAACTGGCTTATCACCTTTTTTTGTAGTCGAATCCTGAATTTCCAGAACTTTGGCTTCCAGGTTTTGACTTAAATTGAATTGAATTGCTCCACTTTCGCCTCTTCCGGTATAACCGTAAACACCTCTTTCGAAATGTGAATAATACTGGGTGATACCTTTCCCATCAATATACGAATCCCAAAATCCAAATTTTTTCTGTCCGAAATCGGGCGTATAACTAAAGCTTACCTGAGGCGTTATTTTATGCCTGATGGCTTTAATTCTCGAATTAGGATTACGCATGATATACATCCCGTATATATTGGTCGAGGAGCTTAAGCTATATGAATATTCATAGTTTCTCCGGAAAGAATAAACGGTATCAACAATCACATTCTGCAATCCACCAGGGATTGGATTCACGTAATCAGGATCATATCTTTTATTGATGTAGTTTGTGTACCATCGTTCAGAATAATTGAAACTTGGACTCATATTAATGAACTTCAACAGATTGAACGACGGCAACGAAATTGGGATTGAATGGCGGATTCCATTTTGCCAGTCGCGAACCAACGATTTATCCAGAAGATCTTTCTCTTTCGATGTAATCGAATTTTTCATATTTCCTGAATAACTGAAGCTCACCTTTTCGTACCATTTAACCGGACCTATTCGTCTTTTTACCTTGAATGGGTTAATCTTTGACATATTGAAAGTCATTTCGGGTAAGCTCAGCGAAATAGTTGTGTCGCGTGAGTTCTGAGAATGGCGCAAATTCATCGACATATTAAAGGGCGTGTTCTCAAATTTTTTCGAATAGGAAATACTCGATGATTTTTGAGTTTGCAAATACGACTTCACAGTTAATGAATTCTCTTTGTC
>Ga0154413_1144_pt4 | contig 30131 bp, 29 predicted proteins | sample RifGroB2_FD_115917 | JGI IMG/M metagenome (GOLD analysis project Ga0154413, IMG submission 115917) | Bacteroidetes bacterium GWB2_41_8 | reverse complement strand
GGTACCATTGGCAAAACTGTATGTGGGAGGATCGATTTGCCAATGCCATTCGGTTGGTTTATGTGTACTCCTGTCGAAAAACTGCACAGGCGAATCCACGCACACTTCCTGCAATTCAGCCCGAAAATTTGTTCTGGGCGGCATCTTCCAGATTCCGTTGATCGTTTTTCGGGTCTTCATCGGATCGAGCCAGAAAGCAAGTTGTTTGTTCTCGGGTATATTGAAATCCCAGGATATCGACAATTTTCCAAAAAGTAAAACCGCATTAACTCCTCCGTGAAGCTGCCCGACAATTCGTTGATTCTGATCGAATAAAGGAGCGCCTGAAGATCCTGATTCGGGCAAACCTTCATCAAATAACGAATACCAGTGTGTACCGGGCAATGTGGTTGAAACCAACACTCGATCTTCGGAAAACCACTGTATCTTTTCAGGATAACTAAACGAAGTGTTGTGCGCTACCGCAATACTTTTTGGTGAACCATCCGGATGGTGAATGCTCGCGCTCGATCGCGGATTATCACCACTGACATCCCAACCGGCATAAAATGGATTGTATTCGTCGGGCGGATACTCATTTAGCAGCAACAGCGAAAAATCGGAATCAGTGCTTCCGGCCTTGAATGTCGCTCCTGATAATGTCTGCAAAAATGCTGCATCACTGGCCTCGCAGGTCGAATTCTCGAAATTGAAATAAGTTATCAGCGTACTTGCAGTCGATTCTGAATTTACACAATGATTGGCTGTAAGAAAATAGGGAGTCTCGTCTTCCTTCACATTGTTAATCAATGAACCAGTGCAAAAATACGAATTCTGGAAATTATGAAAAGTCATCATGCAAACGCTGTGCTTCACAATTTGCCAATCTGCACCAGCATTGCAGTTTATTCCGATCCTACTCCCGGCAATCTGCTTTAAATCGATGTATGCCTGCGATATTGATCCCAAAACCAGCTCGCCTGAAAATTGAGGAGAAACGGGTTCAAAATACTCAATAACCAGATGATTGCCTGGAAATTCGGCAATAGGTAAAAGATTTCGCCGGTTGTTATTTTTGTGCGTGAAAGCTCCCCGAAGTTGAGTTTTTGAGGAATTATAAATGAACACTTTGGCATTTGGTGGCAGATGGTAGTTTTTAAAAAACAGCCCCAGAGACAAGGCATTTTCCGATTCGATTTTATATTGCCATATGGTTCCTTTTCCTTGTATTTCAGTCCTGATTCCAGACTTTTTTATATCAATATCACATGGCCTAACAACTCCGTACCGGTTATCAATCCTGAAATTTTTATCCTCTTCGAGCATTTTACCGATGCGAACTGAATCAAGTTTCATTGCAGGAATAAGCACCGCGCTCTTGTGTTCCACAAGAAAACTTTCAGGCAAACCTTTTTCGCTTACCTGGGCTTTCAACGGGAAACAATTTATAACTATTCCCAGTGTCAGGCCTATTGTAAACCAAAATTTAGAACCCAGTTTCACAATTATTGCTTTTTATCATTCCTGAAAGTTATTTCATTCAACAACAAGACACTTTGACCAGCAAACAACCCTATTGTGAGTGAAATAACAGTGAATTTAGTTCTTAAACAAGAATGAACCGGCGATTGTGATAATCATTAACAATTTTTCTTCTAATATCCTGAAGTTTCAGAAGAAAACCTCTGTCCGGATATTTTCCGGAGGAAGGCCATATTTCTCAAGTATGTTGGTCACTTCTTCAATCATGGCCGAGTTTCCGCAAAGGTAGCAAATTGTATCCTTGTCCACCGTATTCTCCTTCAGGTAATACGTCACCCGTCCGAAATAGTCGCCTTCATCACGCCGCGAAGTACAAAGAATGTACTTTTCAGGATCGAATGCTGCCCTTCCGTAGGCTTCGTCGGCAAAGTGAACGCCATGAATTATACGGTAATTCAACTCAGGATAGGATTTTATGTAGGAATGAAATGGCGATATTCCTGTTCCGGAGGCAATCATCAAGGTCGGATGACCTTGTTTCGTTTTTTCGTTCAGAATGAAATAACCTTTCGGGCCTTCAATGTCGAGCTCCGAACCGGGAGTAAGGTGACGCAGGTAGCGTGAAAATTCGCCCGCCGGAATTTCACGGATCAAAAAATCGAGGTAATCGTCGGTCTTCGCGCTGAAGATCGAATATTCGCGCCCTTTTTTCATATCCGGAATGCGGATTACAACGTATTGACCGGGTTCAAACTGAAAATCCTGCCGGTCGAGCCTTAAAATAAAAGTTTCTGGAGTTATATTAATAATTTCCAGAACGGTATGCTTTCTTCGTTTCATAGATGTTTTTAAAATTCAATTTGTCATTGGGTGGTCATTTATATTCATTCAATTGTAATTGCGAAGATAATGACTATTAATGACTTACAACCAACCACTTCATTCATCTGCAAACTGCGACTGTCCTCTGCTATTCTTTCTACCCGTTTACATGCCTTTCAGCATGATAAGATGAGCGTACCAAAGGACTGCTTTCGACGTACGAAAAACCTCTTTTCATGCCTTCTTCCCTGTACTTTTCAAAAACTTCAGGTTTAATGTATTCCTGAACTGGCAATAAATTGGAATCGGGTTGAAGATACTGCCCGATGGTGAGCACCTTGCATCCTGCTGCGCGAAGGTCGTTCATCGCCTGCAACATTTCCTCTTCTGTTTCGCCAAGCCCAACCATAATGCCCGATTTAGCCACAATTCCTGATTCAGCAATAATTGAGATGGTTTGCAAACTTCGGTCGTAGCGGGCAGTACTGCGAACTTTTGGAGTCAGCCTCCGCACAGTTTCCATGTTGTGCGAAATTACATCGGGTGCGGCATCAATTACTTTTTGAATGAGTTCAGGATTGGCATTAAAATCGGGAATCAGCGTTTCTATAGTCGTTCGGGGATTGAGTTCCTTAATCTTTCGTATGGTTGTAGCCCAAAATTCAGCACCTCCGTCGGCCAAATCGTCGCGTGTTACCGAAGTAATTACACAGTGTTTTAATCCGAGGGTTTGTATTGTTTTGGCCAATCGAAGCGGTTCAAACCAATCGACCGGCTCCGGAACATCGTTTTGCACGTAGCAAAACCTACAGTTGCGGGTACATTTGTCGCCCAGTATCATAAAACTTGCAGTTCCGGCATTCCAGCATTCGCCCTTGTTGGGACAGTTTCCGCTTGTGCAAATCGTATTTAAATGGTGGTCGGCAATTAATCGTTTTAGTTTCGAATAGTTTTCCCCTTTGGGCAATTGAGACTTCATCCAACGCGGCAATCGTTCCCGTTCTGTTTTTAATTCAGACATCTTGTAAAATTGTGTTCAGCCATAGAAACAGAATTCGGGAAATGAAGTTCATCCGACTTACGAAGTTTCATCGGTTTATCCCTGTTCGAGCCGATGCAAATGACAAAAAAGAAGTTCGCCTGTCTCCTCATTCCGAAGGTGTAGCCCGTTTCCTTCGCAATATTTATAAAACTCACATTCGGCGCACAATCCGGTCTTCGTCCAGTTTCTGTCTCTGTATTTCTGGAATCGGTTGATCCAAACCTCGGCCAGATTATCCTGATAAATATTTCCCTGAATGAAATTATTTCGCAGACTGGGACAGGCAGAGATTGAGCCATCGGCCAAAACGGAGCCGATATTAATTCCGGCACGGCAGAAGAAAAAATTATCACGAACCTCGCCTTCGTAGCTTCCTAAAAAACCTTCGCACCCATAGTTTAGTTTGATCTTTCCTGAAAGTCGGTTCTCTTTGATAAATTCAAAAAGTCCTTTGAATTCAGAAGCTGACAATTGGAGCATCTCATTCTCTTTTGCTCGTCCAATTGGGAAAATTGTAAATACCCGCCATTCGGTAATTCCTTTGCTAATCAGTAAATCGCGGAGTTGGCGCAGCTCTCCAAAATTCATACGGTTTACACAGGTTACCACATCGTATTTTAAACCAGGAAATGTGGGCAAAAGGCTGATTGCCGAAATAGCTTTTGCAAAACTTGTTGGGTTATTCCTTAGCCAGTTGTGCGATTCTTCCAAACCATCGAGGCTGACCGTAACAGCCCGCAAGCCTGAATTAATCAGCAACTGCAATTTAGCTTCAGTTAGTAACATACCGTTGGTTACCATTCCCCACGGAAACCCGCGATCATAAAGGCTTTGACCAATTCCAGCAAGATCTTTACGCAAAAGCACTTCGCCGCCTGTGAGTACAACAATCGCCTTATTTGGATTAATCAATCCCTCCAACTGATCGATTGCACGTAAAAAATCAGAAAGTGGCATGTCTTTTACCGCAGCATCTTGCTTGCAATCGCTTCCGCAGTGCTGGCAATTTAGGTTACAATGGAGAGTGCATTCCCAGAACAGATACGAAAGAGAATGAATCTTACTTTCATTCTCTTTAAATTTCCGGAACAAATCGAGCGCAATTTTCTTACGAAAAGGTATCTTTGAAACGGTCATTTTTTAGTCTTCAGTTTAACATTCAATTCCTTTTCAGTACGGCCACTGTACCAGCTTTTATCGCCACCGGTAAATTTTGGATTTTGGAAAACAATCGTTGTATCAAGCGACTCATATTCGCCATTTAATGCCCCGTCAATATCAGTAAATTTCACATGATATGTCTGATCCTTCGGGAATGCACCTTTATTGGTTAAAGTATATGTTCCTGTACTTTCTGCTGAAACAGAATGATCTAAATCCACAGGCATTTTTCCGTTTTCCGTGTCTATTTCCTGACTCATTTCTATTTTGATTCCCGCAATTGGTCTCCTTTCGCCAACCGACTCAACTTTTCCTTTTACAATAAAATCAGCAGAAGGTGTTCCATACATTGCCTTAATTCCAAACGGATCGCAGGAAGTTGCAAATCCGAGCAATGAAAGCAGAAGCGTGATGATTGAATTGTATGATTTCAGGAATTTTAAACGGATGACTTTCATAGTTTTTGGCTTTTATTCGATAGATGGTACTTACGGCAAATTAGTTGCTTTAGTTAAAATTTAAACACTTTTTGTAAAATTTAATTTGGCTTCGAAACAATAATTGGGAACAAGGTAAAAATACATATTTCGATGGCTGATTAAACTAATAAAATCCGTAAAAGATACTTATTTTGCAGAACAACTATTCAATAAAACAATCATGAACAAAAAATACAACTGGGCTATTCTGGGATGCGGAAGAATAGCACGTAAATTTGTAGGCGACCTTAAATTACTTCCCAATGCACGTCTTTATGCTGCGGCTTCAAGGTCGCTTGAAAATGCGCAAAGTTTTGCTTCGGAATTGGGGTTCGAAAAGGCTTATGGCAGCTACGAAGAAATGGTGAACGACCCCGAAGTTGATGTGGTTTACATTGCATCTCCCCACTCCCACCATTGCGAACACACTCTTTTATGCCTGAACCACCAAAAAGCTGTTTTGTGCGAAAAAGCATTTGCAATCAATTTGCGAGAAGTGAATTTAATGATTGAAGCTGCCCGCAATAACAATACTTTCCTGATGGAGGCTTTCTGGACAAGGTTTCAGCCCAGCTTTCTGAAAGCAATGGAGATTATCCGTTCAGGAGAATTAGGTGCTCTGAAAATGGTTCGCTCCGATTTCGCATTTAATGCTGAATACAATCCGGAGAAAAGACTGTACAACGTGAACCTGGGAGGCGGTTCGCTGCTCGACATTGGAATTTATCCGATATTCATGTCGCTTACTGCATTGGGGAAACCCTCAGAAATCAAGACTATGGCTTCATTCTGTGCGACCGGAGCCGAAGAAACCATCCAAATGGCATTCCGCTATCCGGGAGGAGAAATGGCTTCGCTGGTTTCCAGTTTCGCATCGCATTCGCCCACCCAAACCGAGTACTGGTTCGAAAACGGATATCTGAGGCTCAATCGTCGTTTCAATACGCCAACCTCAATTACTTACTGGAAAAACTGGGAAGAAGAAAAAACCATTACTTTCGACAAAGGTGAAGGTTTTGGTTACGAATTTGAGGCGGCGCACGTAATGGAATGTATGGATGCCGGAAAAACAGAAAGTGATCTGATGCCGCTGTCGTTTTCTGCTGATATGATGGAAATTATGGATTGGGTAAGAAAAGATGCCGGAATTATATTTCCAGGGCACGACTAAATACCAAACGATTATGGCTACAAATTTGATTCAGCAAAATGACATTATTGTCGGTTGCTGGGAACAGCTTTGTGAAGAAGTTTACCACGATTCGTGGAAACCCCAAATGGGAAGATACCGCTCAGATTATGCTTTCAGGGGCTTATCAGACATGAATTACGAATTAAAAAACAGTTTTCTCCGGAATTGCGGCGACAAACCTGAACTTGAATATCACTTACTTCGGAACTTCCGCAAATATTCAATCACCCGCGATCCGCAGTTAACAAGTACTTTCTGGCGCGCGCTGGTACTTGCCCAACATCACGGGTTGCCTACCAGATTGATCGACTGGACTTATTCGCCCTTTAACGCGATGCATTTTGCCACCGCCAATACCGAAAAATACGATACCGACGGAGTAATCTGGAAGGTTGACTTTGTTAAAGTAAACCAACTCGTGCCCACACCATTAAGCAACGGACTTGAAGAAGAAAAATGCAATGCTTTTACGGTCGAAATGCTCGAAAATATTGTTTCACTGGGCGATTTCGACCGGTTATTTACTGAAAATCAGGTGCTGTTTTTTGAACCGCCCTCGCTGGACGAGCGCATCGTCAACCAATTCGCTTTGTTTTCGGTAATGAACAACCCGACAGCAATTATGGATGAATGGCTTATTCTGCATCCGGACTTGTACAGGAGAATCATTATTCCTAAAGAATTAAAACTGGAAATAAGGGACAAACTTGATCAGGCAAACATTACAGAAAGAGTACTTTTTCCGGGTCTCGACGGACTGGCCAAATGGCTGAAACGTCATTACAAACCAGTTGATTAAAGATTCGAAATTCTGACAAATCCTCCGGACGGAACCAACAAATCGATGTTGTTTTTATTCTTGGTTTTCAAAGTACCTTTTTCAACTGAAACTCCCTTACAATTAAACATCTCGAAGTTATACTCTACTCCTGATTTTCCGGAAAGTAAACGAATTATTTCTGTTGGTTTGGAGTTGATAATATCAATTGGAGAATCAAGCGTAAGCGGTAGATTTAATGTATAATCCTCGTAAACCATGTAAATGATTTTCTTTTCATCTTCTACTTTTACTACCGGATAAAACTGTGAAACCTGCATCGGTTCAAAAGAACCTTCAAAAATCACTTTATAGTTTTGTTTCCAGTACTTTAGCCAAAAACGAATGGTTTGTTTTGATTCTTCGGGCAAAGTTGAAATATAAAACGACAGATAAGGATTACCAAACAATACCGATTGAATCTTACGGGCTACATCTTCCGGTTTTTCTCTCGGATTAAAAGCGACCACTTCCATAAAAGGAGTGTATTTTCCGTAGAGCAGGCGATTATTTACCATTTTTTCTCGAACCACTTTCGAGTTTTCGACTCCCACAAATCCGGTCAGAAAATTCTGGTAACTTATAAGGTTTGGTCCCACAATCGGAAATTTCTGGCCTAAAAAAATATCCGGATCAATCGCTCTAAGCCGTGCTTCCATTTCGGAGTAAAGTGTATCAACCGCCAATTCAATCGAAACAAAATCCCTTCCTTTATCTTCCTCAATCAGCGCTCCTTCTTTGGGGTAAAATCCTTTCAGAAAATCGAACCAGTAACCGTCGAATTTCCATTCCGACAAAAAATTGGCATAAGTACTTATCAGGTGTTTTCTCACTTCAGGATAGCGTGGGTCGAGTACATACATTTGCCGGGGAGCGCGGTAACGAATATATTTTCCCTCATATTTTTTCAGGATAACCGGATTACCACCAATAAAAGGCATCGAATACCATAAATACAACGGCATACCCATCTCAATGCACTTTTGCTTAAAAGTATTCATCGTTTTATAACTGCCTTCTTCGTACGAATACGAAGTATCAATTTTCATATTGACCAAAGCCTGCCAGCCATCATCAACTAAAACCGATTTAAAGTTGAATGTTTTAAGCGAATCGAGTTCCTTTGTAATATTTTCGAGCGGAATATTGCGGTGCATCGGATACCATGTTGAAAAAACAGGCACATTGGTGGTATCAACACTGGCCTTTCCAATACTAAATTCGTGTGCTAAAAACCAGGAAGAAGCATCAAAAATAGCTTTTGAGAAATGTATGTTCCTGAAATCGACCAGCACTTCGGCCTGGTAATCCTGAAGGCTTGAAAGTGGCGGATTATCTTCGAAAAATCCAAGATTAAATACGATGGAATCATTTTCTTCCCTGATATTTGTGCTTACAAATTTTGCCTGATAAACATCTTTACAGGTGAGAGTAATCTGATTGTGGTCGTTGATTGTTAAACCTGAAATAATTGAAAAACCGGCAGCAGCCCTGTCATACGAGGGCATCGAAAAGTAAGATTTATTCGACCATGTTTTTGAATTCCAGATTTGATTGATCTTATCTTTTGGAAATTTTACCGACACATTAAAAGTTGGAGGGGCAGCAGCATAAGTCGAATGCAGATAGATATTCAGTATATATTTTTGAAGCCCTAAATCAGTAATTTCAATACTTGCCTCAAAAGGAGTCAGGCTTCCTTCGATTCTTATTTTGCTCTTATTAAAAACATAGTAATTATCGGGCTCAAAAGCGCGTACAAAATTTAGCCCTGAAAAAAGAAGCATCAATAGCATCAAACCGAATAACTTCAATCCCTGTCCCGACTTAAATTTCATTCGAAAATAATGGTATTAATTAGTTGATTATTAAGCGTCTTAATGAAACTCATATACCAGAGAGCAACCACTTCGAATATTAAATTTCTTTTTATGCCGCCACCATTGAAATAATTTCCAGCGGCATGTTCGTTTCATATACTCTAATAGTTTGTTTTTAATTGTCACATGGAATTCGCATGAAGCTTATTGCCATTCTAATGATTGATTCTATTATCATGCTCATTTCATTCAGTAAAGCATCTTTAGATGGGTAAAGATAATAATCCAAGCATTCAATGAAACACATATCTTTATTATTTTAGATAATATGAAACAAAAAACCCCGCTTTGCAGCGAGGTTTCGTATGTTTATATCACCTATATAACCGGAAATTGTTATTTCACCTTATCAACAATTGCCTGAAAAGCTACCGGGTGATTCATTGCTAAATCAGCCAAAACTTTACGGTTAATCTCGATGTTTGCTTTTTTAAGCAAACCGATGAATTTTGAATAAGATAGTCCATCGGCACGAACAGCAGCGTTGATACGCTGAATCCATAAAGCGCGAAAATTTCTCTTATTTACTTTTCTGTCTCTGTAGGCATATTGCAAACCCTTTTCCCAGGTATTCTTTGCAACTGTCCATACATTTTTGCGGGCACCGAAGTTACCTTTAGTAAGCTTCAGGATTTTTTTTCTGTGAGCCCGTGATGCTACTGCATTTACTGATCTTGGCATAATAACTGATTTTAGAATGGTTAGCGTCCCAAATTACAGGGATCTTGAAGCTAATTCATTCGATTGATAACTTAATTACTCTTACTCTGAAAAAGAAAACAATACTATATGGTCAACATAGCTTTAACATTCGACAAGTCAGATTTTGCAACTGTTGTCCAGTAAGTCAGATTACGTTTCTGCTTAGTTGACTTTTTGGTCAAAATGTGACTTTTGAACGCATGTTTTCTTTTAATTTTTCCGGTGCCGGTTAGTCTAAACCTTTTTTTTGCTCCGGAGATGGTTTTCATCTTTGGCATCTTCCTAATAATTAATTTATGTAAGAAATTTATTTCTTCTTTTTAGGTGAAATAAACATGGTCATTCTTTTTCCTTCGAGTTGGGGCAATTGTTCTACTTTTCCAACTTCTTCCAATTCCTGTGCAAATCTTAGTAATAAAATTTCGCCTTGTTCTTTAAATAAGATTGATCTGCCTTTAAAAAACACATACGCTTTTACTTTGGCGCCCTCTTGCAAAAATTTTTCTGCATGCCGTAGTTTAAACTGAAAATCGTGATCATCCGTATTTGGACCGAACCTGATTTCTTTCACTACAACCTGAACCGTTTTGGCTTTAATTTCCTTCTGTTTCTTTTTCTGTTGATAAAGAAACTTCTGGTAATCAGTAATTTTACAAACGGGTGGGTCAGCGTTTGGCGAGATTTCTACAAGGTCAAGTTCAAGTGCATCAGCCATTTTCAAAGCTTCCGAAAGTGTAAAAACACCCGGATTCTCAATATTATCGCCAACTACCCGAACCTGCTGGGTACGAATTTTCTCATTTATCCGGTGCTGAGGAGCAAGTTCTGCTCTTCCACCATTGTATGGTCTTTTTACAGCTATGGCCAAATCCTCCTATTTTAAGTTTATAATTTTAATTGTATAACGATGATAATTGATCTTTTACTTCAGCTTTTAAAAAATCAGCAAACTCCTGAAGATTCATCGATCCTTTATCTCCATCGCCTTGCCTTCTTACCGAAACCATTTGACTTTCAGCTTCTTGCTCACCAACTATCAATAAATAAGGGATACGTTTCAACTCGTTATCCCTGATTTTACGACCAATTTTCTCATTACGGTCGTCAATGATCGTGCGAATATCGCAATTATTTAGAAATTCCGAAACACTTTTCGAATATTCATTGTACTTTTCACTGATTGGTAACACCACTACCTGATCGGGAGTTAGCCAAAGAGGGAATTTTCCGGCAGTGTGTTCAATTAAAACAGCCACAAACCGTTCCATCGATCCGAAAGGCGCACGATGGATCATCACCGGGCGATGACGTTTATCATCGGCTCCGATATACTCCAGCTCGAACCGCTCCGGAAGATTGTAGTCAACCTGAATGGTACCCAACTGCCAGCTGCGTCCCAAAGCATCTTTGATCATGAAATCCAGTTTCGGACCATAAAAAGCGGCTTCTCCCAGCACTGTCACTGTTTTCAAACCTTTCTCGGCCGAAGCTTCAATAATGGCTTGTTCGGCTTTGTCCCAGTTTTCAGTCGAACCAATATATTTTTCAGGTTTATTCGGATCGCGCAGTGAAATCTGGGCTGAATAATTTTCAAAATCAAGCGCTTTGAAAATGATGAAAATGATATCGATAACTTTCTTGAATTCTTCTTTTATCTGATCGGGACGGCAGAAAAGATGAGCATCATCCTGTGTAAATCCACGAACACGGGTTAAGCCGTGCAATTCGCCACTTTGCTCGTACCGATATACTGTACCAAACTCAGCCATACGAATGGGCAAATCTTTGTAAGAGCGGGGTTTGAATTTGTATAACTCGCAATGGTGAGGACAGTTCATTGGTTTTAGCATGTACTCCTCTCCTTCAGCCGGAGTTTTAATAGTCTGGAAAGAATCAGCTCCGTATTTCTGGAAATGTCCGGAAGTTTTGTACAGGTTAATATCGCCAATGTGCGGGGTAATAACCTGTTCGTAACCAAATTTTTTCTGTACACGTTTCAGAAAGTCCTCTAATTGCTGACGAAGCATTGCTCCTTTAGGTAACCACATTGGCAATCCCTGTCCTACATTCTGAGAGAATGTGAACAGTTCCATTTCCTTGCCAATTTTGCGGTGATCGCGTTTTTTGGCTTCTTCAATCAGGACAAGGTATTCTTCCAGCATTTTTTGCTTTGGGAATGTAATTCCGTAAACGCGGGTAAGCATTTTATTTTTTTCGTTGCCGCGCCAATAAGCACCTGCAATTGAAGTTAGTTTTACAGCTTTTATAAAACTGGTATTTGGCAAATGGGGTCCGCGACACAAATCAGTAAATCCTCCCTGATTGTAAACAGTAATGGTTCCGTCTTCCAGTTCACTTATCAATTCCTCTTTCAGCACATCGCCCTTTTCTGTAAACATTTTGAGCGCGTTTTCTTTCGAAATTTCAGTTCTTACGATATCATGTTTTTCCCTGGCGAGTTCAATTATTTTCTTTTCGATTTTTTCCAGATCTTTTTCGCTTAGCTGCTGCCCTTGCGGAAGATCAATATCGTAATAAAATCCATTGTCAACTGTTGGACCAATACCAAATTGGGTTCCAGGATATATTGATTCGATTGCTTCGGCCATAAGGTGTGCCGACGAATGCCAGAATGTTTCCTGTCCTTCGCGATCGTCCCACAAAAACAGCTTTATGTGAGCATCGTTGTTAATCGGGCGGCTAAGATCCCAAACCTCTCCGTTTACTGAAATGGATAAAACATCTTTTGCGAGCCGGCTGCTAATGGCCATGGCAATATCAAAACCGGTAACTCCGCTTTCGAATTCCCTGACACTATTATCGGGTAAAGTAATTTTAATCATTGGGTTTTATTGTATAAAAAACAGGGTGCAAAGATAAATAATAATACATGATATTAAACAGAGGCAGTTTGTTTTTCGAAGTAAAATAAGTATTCAGGCCTAATTCAGAAAAAAAATAACCGGCTTTAGTCTGCTTAATTTCAAAACAGCTAAAGTCGGTTATTAAGAATCTTCTTCTGTAGTTATCTCGCACCTAAACTCACACCTACATTGTAGGAGGTATATTGTGATTTGTTGACAGAACCAAATATGCTAAAAAATGCTAATTTCAATCTTAAGCCAGCATCCAGACTAATATTTGAAGTTTCAAAAGGAATAGCCACAGGGTCTTCCAGTGTCTCTCTACTTGTAAAATCCTGTCCGGCAACATTTACATTAGTAACAATTACATACTTACCAATCAAATCAACATTCGATTTACTGGCACTTTGCCCGATTCCTCCAAATACAGTGAGGACGCTTATTTTCTTGGAAACTACAAGTCCAAATTTGGTTGTTTTTGTATTCACCCTCAATAACTGATTGCCATCGTCGGCAAACTCGATTGCTGAATTTGCAAGCGAATTCAATTCGCTTTGAGCTGTGACTTCAGAATAACTTCCAAACAACGAAGCATCGAAAGGAAGCTCCTTAAGAACAGGTATCCATTCCATAAAATTATGCTTTACCCCTGCTCCCCAAAAACCGATTTTCATTTCATCGCCACTATTATCATATTTCATTTCAGGCACATAACGACCAATTACATCTGTATGTGGAAGCAATCCAAAACCAATCTGAACCATTGGTACAGGTACCATATCCATCCCTGTTCCATTCGGGCTCGAAAATTCAATCGGACTATCTTTGACACCAAGTAATGGTCTGACAGCCGCTTCTCCGGCAACTGTTGGGGCAATAGTTCCACCGCTTCTCACCTCCATATTGACCAACCCCAGTTTATTTATATCAAAAGTCTTAGATTCCTCCGGAATTTGAATGGCGCTAACACTAACTGTTAAATCAAAGCCAAACAATTTATGAGTTTTCGCAGAATTGTACCATCCATTGTTTAAACCATCGCCCAAAGCAAAAGCATAGGGCTCCAGGTATGCTTTAAATAATGTATTAGCATCTTTCTGACCACCTTTTAAAAATTGAACAACATCCGTTTGCGAAAATGTCATCAGACTAAAAAAACTCATACAAGCGAGCAAAATCCATTTTTTCATACCAACCGTGTTTTGTTAAAATTTCTAAATTCTACAATTTACAAGTTCATAACAAAGATATTATTTTCAGGTTCAAACAACATGATTTTAAAAGCTTATATGACACAACGGCTTTTTTATATCGAATATTTTTCGAAGTTTTGAAACTCATTAAAAAGCTCTAATAATCCATATCATGAATATCAGACAAATATTATCCCTTTTTCTTCTATGTATTTCAATTCCTGCTATTTCGCAAAAGAAAATTGAACTTCAGGATATTGTCAGCAATCCAATTTTTACACAAAAAACAATCTCAGGACTTCGCTCAATGAACGATGGAATGAATTACACTACACTGGATGAAGGCAATAAAATAGTAAAATACAGCTACAAAACAGGTGAAAAAGTGGCAGTATTGTTTGATTTATCGAAAATTGAGAATCCCGGATTTTCTAAATTCAGTGATTATACTTTCAGCAGCGACGAAACAAAAATTCTTTTTACCACAAATAAAAAATCCATTTACAGACACTCATTTTCAGCCGAGTATTTTATTTGGAATCTGTTGACAAAAGAAATGACAGCTTTGTCGGCAAACGGAGCACAACAACTGGCAACATTCTCTCCTGACGGAGAAAGAGTTGCTTTCGCCCGGAACAATAACCTTTTTATTAAAAGTCTGAAATTTGGTACTGAAAGTCAGGTAACCCGCGATGGCAAAACAAATGAAATAATTAACGGCTCGCCCGACTGGGTGTATGAAGAGGAGTTCAGTTTTAACAAGGCATTCGAGTGGTCGCCCGACAGCAAATTTCTGGCTTTCATCAAATTCAACGAAACTGAAGTCCCAATGTTCAACATCCCAATGTTTCAGGGACAAAATCCGGAATTAAAAGAATACCAGTTATATCCGGGAAATTACAGTTATAAATATCCAAAAGCAGGCGAAAAAAACTCTGTTGTAAGTGTTCATATTTACGATTTAAAATCGAAAAGCAGCGTTACTGCCGAAGTTGGCAACGACACAGAACAATACATCCCGAGAATCAAGTGGACAGCCGATGCATCGGATCTGGCCATTATGAAAGTGAACCGCCTGCAAAACAAACTGGACATTGTTTTGGCCAATCCGTTTACAGGCGATACCCGTGCTTTTTTTACTGAAAAGAACAAAAGGTATATTTCTGAAGATTTCTATGATGATTTCATTTTTATGCCTGACAATAAATACATTGTAATGAACAGTGAAAGAGACGGATACTCACACATTTATCTCTACGACCGTCAAGGCTTTGAAGTAAAACAGCTCACAAAAGGTAACTTTGATGTAACCGATTTTTACGGTTTCGATCCGGAAAAAAAAGTATTCTATTATCAGGCCGCCAAAGAATCTCCTATGCGCCGCGAAGTATATTTTGTTAGTCTCGACGGCAAAAAATCGGGAAAACTAACTACTCAATCGGGTACCAACAAGACCGATTTCAGTACCGGTTTTAAATACTTCATCAATTATTTCAGTAATGCTGAAACACCCAATCTGGTTACACTGCACGATCAAACAGGGAAACTGCTTCGTACTCTTGAGGATAACCAACCGCTAAAGAAGCTTGTTAGCGAATACTCGATCAGTAAAAAAGAATTTTTCAGTTTTAAAACTTCCGAATCTGTTGAATTAAACGGATGGATGCTCAAACCTGCAAATTTCGACGCCACAAAAAAATATCCGGTATTAATGACCCAGTATAGTGGACCAAATTCGCAGGAAGTAATTGACGAATGGGAAGTCGGGTGGCATAATTACATGGCGCAGGAAGGTTTTTTAATCGTTTGTGTTGACCCGCGCGGAACGGGTGCCCGTGGTGAAGAATTCAGGAAACTAACCTACCAGCAACTTGGCAAATATGAATCAGACGACCAGGTTGAAGCTGCCCGGTATCTGGGAACTCTGCCTTACGTCGATAAAAATAACATTGCAATCTGGGGATGGAGTTATGGCGGATTTATGGCTGCACTTTGTATGGAAAAAGGAGCTGATGTTTTTAAAGCCGGAATTTCGGTTGCACCAGTTACCAACTGGCGTTTTTACGACAGCGTTTACACCGAACGTTACATGCGTACTCCAAAAGAAAATCCTGATGGATATGACGACAACTCTCCCCTTTCGCACGCCGGAAAAATTAAAGGAAATTACCTGTTAATACATGGTTCGGCTGACGACAATGTGCATTTTCAGAATGCGATGGAATTTACAGAACGGATGGTTCAGGCCGGAGTGCAGTTCGATCTCGCGGTTTATACCAACCGTAATCATGGCATCAGAGGCGGAAATACAAGCATGCACCTCTACACAAAAATGACCAATTTCCTGAAAGAGAAACTACAGGGGAAATAATTAGAAACCCACCAAATCTGTTATTAAGAAACAAAAAAAGCAAGGCGTAAACCTTGCTTTTTTTGTTTCGTTTGATAATGATTAGTATTCGTCTTCATTAAAAAAGAAATCATCTTTACTTGGATAATCAGGCCAAATATCTTCGATACTTTCATAAATCTCACCTTCGTCTTCAATCTCCTGTAAATTTTCAATTACTTCGAGTGGAGCACCGCTACGGATTGCAAAATCGATCAATTCATCTTTGCTGGCTGGCCAGGGTGCATCCTCTAATTTTGAGGCTAGTTCAAGTGTCCAGTACATATCTTTTTGAAATTAGGTGGTTTTAACTTTTTTTAAAAACTCTTGCGAATATAAGAAAAAAACGGATTCTGCAAACAATTAAATTTATTATTCATTTTTGTCAGGAGACCACAGTATTTCCGCGGCTTTCTGGTCCATAGATATCTTTCTGGAGAGTACGAAAAGGTAGTCAGACAGACGATTAATGTACTTAATTAAATTGCTGTCAACCGAAGCTTTTTCCGAAAGTTCAACAATTCCACGTTCTGCCCTGCGGCATACAGTGCGGGCAACATGACAAAATGATGATGCCTGGCAACCACCCGGCAAAATAAAATTATTTAGTGGAGGAAGAATTGCAATCATATCGTCCATTTCTTTTTCAAGCAGTTCAATATCGGCTTTTCCGCATGGGAGTTGCTGTTTTATAAGTTGAAGAGATTCTTCACTGGCGAGGTTGGCACCAATCACAAACAATTTATGTTGAATCCGCTCAAGCACCGAATCTGCGTGTTCATCAAATTGCAACGAACGAACAACTCCGATATAAGAATTAAGTTCATCAACGGTTCCATAAGCTTCCAACCTGATGTTGTATTTTTTAACGCGTGAACCGCCAATTAATCCGGTTGTTCCGTCGTCGCCGGTGCGGGTATAAATTTTCATCGTTAGTAAACCGGATTTTCGTTAACACGATCTGATTCAATTTCACCATCTTTCAGCCGAATGATACGGTGAGCATGAAGAGCTATACTTTCCTCATGAGTAACTACAATCAACGTGTTCCCTTTGCGGTGAATCTCTGCAAAAAGCTGCATAATTTCTTCTGAAATTTTCGAATCGAGGTTCCCTGTTGGCTCATCGGCCAAAAGGATCGCCGGGTTATTAATCAGTGCACGGGCTACTGCCACGCGTTGCCGCTGTCCTCCTGAAAGTTCATTCGGTTTGTGTTCAATTCGATCAGAAAGCCCAACTTCAGCCAGAATTTTCTCGGCTTTCATTATTCGTTCCTGTTTCTTTATTCCGGCGTAAACCAAAGGCAGCATTACGTTTTCGAGGGCTGTATTTCGGGGTAAAAGATTAAAAGTCTGAAAAACGAATCCGATTTCCTTGTTCCGGATTTCGGCCAGTTCGTCGTCCGACAAGTGACTTACATCCGAATTACTAAGAATATAAGTTCCGCTGGTTGGAGTATCCAGGCAACCAATTACGTTCATCAGAGTTGATTTTCCGGAGCCGGAAGCACCCATTATTGCAACATATTCACCCCTGTTTATGGTAAGCGACACCGAGCGTAAAGCTCTCACAATCTGTGTTCCTACTTTATAATTCTTTACAATTTTGTCAAGTTTGATAACAGTTTCCATCTTATTTGGTATTGTTTTGCATCAATTAGTTGAATGGTTGTTCAGTTTGTTACAAATATATAATCTTTATATTTGCCTAATGTCAGAATATCTTGAACAGGACATTAAATTTCTGCCCGGTGTTGGTCCGCAGCGCGCTGAACTGCTTAAAAAGGAATTGGAGATTTTCACCTTCAACGACCTCCTTTATTATTTCCCCTACAAATACATCGACCGAACGAAATTTTACAAGATTTCGGAGGTTACAAACAACATGCCATATATTCAGCTTAAGGGAGTAATCATCCGTTTCGAAACAACCGGCGAAGGAGCCAGACAACGACTAATAGCTCATTTTCGCGACGATTCGGGCACAATGGAATTGCTATGGTTTCAGGGAGTTAAATGGGTAAAAGAAAATATTCGCCCCAATGTTCAATACATCCTTTTCGGAAAACCCACCATTTTCAATGGAAAAATAAATATGGTGCATCCCGAGTTGGAACCCGTCGAAAATAAGCCAATTACTACCGGCGTATTTCAGGCTTTCTACAATACGACCGAGAACATGAAAAAGAAATTTATGACAAGCAAGGCCTTGAATAAATTTCAATTTAATCTTTCGGCGCTAATCGAAGGGAAAATATTCGAAACGCTTCCACCTTCGTTGATTTCGAGATTAAAATTAATGTCGCGGCCAACAGCCCTCAGGCAGGTTCATTTTCCTGAAAATCCAACCTTCCTGAAAAATGCACTGTTCAGGTTAAAATTCGAGGAACTTTTTTATATCCAGCTTAAAATATTAAGCCTGAAACACAAGCGCGAAGGCTCGTTCAAAGGTTTTGTATTTTCGCAGGTCGGCTATAATCTGAATACGTTTTTCAGCAATTATTTGCCATTTGAATTAACCAATGCCCAAAAAAAAGTGATTCGTGAAATCAGGAAAGACATGGGCTCCGGGAAACAAATGAACCGACTGCTCCAAGGCGATGTTGGTAGCGGAAAAACATTGGTAGCGCTGATGACTGCCCTTATTGCTTTCGACAATGGCTTCCAGGTTTGCCTGATGGCGCCAACAGAAATACTGGCCATTCAACATTATAATTCGATCAGAAAAATGACTGACGGGCTGGGAATTTCGATTGATTTATTGACCGGATCGACAAAAATTGCCAAACGAAGAATTATTCACGAGCAGTTGGAAAATGGCAGCCTGCAATTACTTGTGGGAACACATGCGCTTATCGAAGACAAAGTTGTACTTCAAAAACTCGGCCTGGTTATTATTGACGAACAGCACCGTTTCGGGGTTGCCCAGCGAGCCAAACTCTGGAAAAAGAATGAATTTACACCACCTCACATTTTGGTAATGACTGCCACTCCTATTCCGCGAACACTGGCAATGACCGTTTATGGCGATTTGGATGTGTCGGTGATTGATGAATTGCCACCCGGACGAAAACCAATACAAACGCTGCATTATTACGAAAACAGACGAAAACAGGTGTACGAATTTATTCGCGAACAGGTGGAGACCGGCCGCCAGGTTTATGTGGTTTATCCGCTGATAAAAGAATCTGAAAAACTTGATCTGCGCAATGTGGAAAATGGATATGATTTGATGAAACAGGTATTTCCAAGGTATTCAATCAGTATGGTACACGGAAAAATGAAACCTGCGGAAAAAGATGCGGAAATGAATCTGTTCAAAGAAGGAAAAACCCAGATTATGGTGGCCACAACAGTTATTGAAGTTGGGGTGGATGTTCCGAATGCGTCGGTAATGATTATTGAAAGTGCCGAGCGTTTTGGACTTTCGCAGCTGCACCAGTTGCGCGGACGTGTTGGCCGTGGCGCCGAGCAGTCATATTGCCTGCTGATGTCGTCGTATAAAATTAGTAACGAAAGCCGCAAACGCTTGGAAACAATGGTGCGCACCAACGACGGATTTGAGATTGCCGAAGTTGACCTGAAACTGCGCGGCCCGGGTGATATGGAAGGAACCCAGCAAAGTGGTATCGGATTTACCCTGAAAATTGCCAATCTCGGCCGCGATGGCGAAATACTTCAACATGCACGCAATCAGGCTTCTGACATACTTGACGATGATCCAAAACTCCAAAAGCCCGAAAATCAAATTCTGGTTTATCACTTACTGAAAATGAAAAGTACGGAGTTCAACTGGAGTTCAATCAGCTAAGAGGAGGATGATCAGTCGCAGTTTCCAGTTGCAGTGTTGATCTGTAAAAAATGACTTCGCCAAATATTTTAACAATGAATGAATAACAAATGACGATTTATTGACTATCAGTCAACTCAATAAAAACTGACAATCGAAAACTCGTCCAAAGACTGACATTCTTCAGGAAGTGGAAAAAATGATTGGCCTATATTTCGCACTTCAATAAAAATCAAAAAAAAATGAACAAAATAATCGTGACCACTGGTCTTTTTGCGATGCTGATAATAAGCAGTCAAGCCCAAAATGTAAGCAAAGGCAAAGTTATTACTGAAGAAAAAGGCAAAGGCTTTTACTACGAATCGATTCTGAAAGATGTAAACGCGATTGAAGAAAAACAAGCAGAAAAAGAACCCTACAAGCGCTTCATCATGGATCAGTCGGGAATGGATCTTCCCAACAATCCGGAATTGTATAAAACAGTTTGGACCAATCCAACTCAATCGCAGGGAAATACAAGCACATGCTGGAGTTTTTCAACCACATCGTTTTACGAATCGGAAGTGTGGCGGCAACAAGGTAAAAAAGTTGAAATATCTGAAATCTATTTTGTCTATTGCGAATACATCGAAAAGGCCCGCCAGTTTATCGAGAAAAGAGGAAATTCACTATTTCCGGATGGTTCAGAAGGAAATGCGCTTGCCCGCATCATGGAAACATACGGAGCAGTTCCCGACGAAGCTTTTACAGGAATAATTAACGGGCGGAAATTTCATAGTCACGAAAAAATGTCGGAAGAGATGAATACTTTCCTGAATTCGCTTAAAATATCGAACGCCTGGAATGTTGACTCCGGACTGGAAACCATCAAATCGATCATGAATCATTATATTGGAGTTCCTCCAACCCAGTTTGTGGTTGAAGGAAAAACATATACGCCGCAAACATATTTGAAAGATTACCTGAAAATTGATCCGAACGATTTTGTTGAAATACTTTCATACAAACAGGAACCATACTGGCAGCAAGTTGAATACAAAGTGCCCGACAACTGGTGGCACAACAAAGATTATTACAATGTTCCGCTGAATGATTTTATGCAGGCCGTTAAAAATGCCATAAAAAGTGGCTATACAATGAGTATTGGCGGCGATGTTTCAGAAACAGGTTTCAGCCGCGAAACCAATTGTGCAATTGTTCCTGATTACGATATTCCTTCGGCCTACATTAACGAAGATGCCCGGCAGTTCCGCTTTTCGAACGAAACCACTACAGACGATCATGGAATGCAACTAATTGGCTACCTCGAAAACTACAAAGGTTTGGGCAAAGACTGGTTCCTGATCAAAGATTCAAGCTCCGGCTCGAGAAATGTTGATGAATCCAGTCCCAATTTCGGATATTATTTCTTTCACGAAGATTACATCAAACTAAAAATGATGGGATTTACAGTACACAAAGATGCTGTAAAAGATCTCCTGAAGAAATTCAAATAGATTCAGAATCCTCGTGAAAGCGGGGATTTTTTTTGCTGTATTTCTCCGTTAATGCTTAAGATAGGCTTAAATTCATCAACTTCAGAATTTACGCAATCTGGAATTTGTAGTATTTTGTATTGATTTAAGTTTTTCCAATTATCGAAACAAAAGTTCGATAATTTCAGCAAAACACTAAACCACCGAAAGTTGACGAAACAATGACAATTATCATGCAGGCCAACAACCATCTGTTTTCCAGCAAGATGAAAAATGAAAATTTCAAGCCTTATTTAGAACAAATACAAATAGTAGGCTCTGTTTTAAAAATGAAATGCCCCTTTCTTTAAATTATCCAAACATCTTTAGATTTACATGTTTTTTTTTTAAAAACCCTGATATTAAACAGATGGATGAAAAGGTGTTACACGCGGGAGTTGTTCAGGAAGTTTCAGAAAATAAAATAACAGTTGTAATTATAAATGCTTCTGCCTGTTCTTCGTGCCATGCAAAAGGAGCTTGTCTTGCATCAGATATGAAAGAAAAGGAAATTGAAATTCACCATTTTTCCGGAGATTATCATCCTGGACAACATGTAAACATTGTTGGCCGTACTTCCCAGGGATTTAAAGCTGCCTTTTACGGTTACATTTTACCATTCCTGCTTGTTTTCGCAACACTCATTATCAGCATATCAGTTACCAATAGCGAAGGCTTATCTGGCTTGTTATCTCTGGCAATCCTGATTCCTTACTATGCCGCCCTTTATATTTTCAGGAATAAAATAAAAAGTTCTTTTGAATTCGAAATTGCTGCAATCAATTAATACAACTGTATGACTACAATTATTTTATATACTGTTTTAACCCTAAGTATTATTGGAGTTTTATCGGCAATCGTTCTGTATTTTGTTGCCCAAAAATTCAAAGTATATGAAGATCCAAGAATTGGACAGGTTGAAACCGAACTGCCCGGAGCCAATTGTGGAGGATGCGGATTTGCGGGTTGCCGTGCTTTTGCCGAAGCCTGCGTAAACAAAGGCGAACTGACTGATCTGTTTTGTCCGGTTGGCGGAAACGACTGCATGAGTGGTGTTGCCAATATTCTTGGTATTGAAGCCGAGAAAAAAGACCCGCGTGTGGCCGTGGTGCGATGTAACGGAACCTGCGAGCACCGACCCAAAACAAATTTCTTCGACGGACCTGTTTCATGCGCAATTGCTGCATCGCTTTACAGCGGCGATACCGGTTGCCAGTATGGCTGTTTGGGTTGCGGCGACTGTGTGGTGGCTTGCGATTTCGACGCCATTCACATGAATCCTGAAACGGGTTTGCCCGAAGTTGACGACGAAAAATGTGTTGCCTGCGGAGCTTGCGTAAAAGCCTGTCCGAAAACCCTGATAGAATTACGAAAAAAAGGACCGAAAGACCGGAAAATATATGTGGCATGCCGCAATCAGGATAAAGGTGGAGTTGCACGCAAATCGTGCGCTGTTGCATGTATTGGTTGCAGTAAATGCGAAAAGGAATGTAAATACGATGCCATTACAATTGTCAACAACCTTGCTTTTATTGATGCCGACAAATGTAAACTTTGCCGGAAATGTGCCCCGGTTTGCCCAACCAATGCAATTATTGAAATAAATTTTCCGCCAAAAAAGGTTGTCTTAACTGAACTACCAGTTTCTGCGCCCGAAAAACCAATAGAGGTAACGGTTCCGGTTTCTGCCGAACCAAAATCTGCTGAACTTTAAAACATTAGGAGGAATACCGTGCTAAAATCATTCAAAATAGGAGGAGTTCATCCGGCTGAAAACAAACTTTCAGCCTCAAAAGCAATTGAAGTGCTTGCCCTTCCGAAAACTGTTTTCATTCCTGTTGGCCAGCATATTGGTGCTCCAGCCGAAGTTGTTGTAAAAAAAGGTGACAAGTTAATGGTCGGTCAGCTCATCGCAAAATCTTCAGGATTCGTTTCGGCCAACATTCATTCGTCTGTTTCAGGAACAGTAAAAAAAGTTGAAACAGGTCCCGACACTTCAGGATATCCGAAAATGGGCGTTTACATTGACGTTGAAGACGACCTTTGGGATGAACAAATTGATCGGAGTACTGAGCTGAAATCAGAAATTAACCTTGATTCGGCAGCAATTCTGGCAAAGATTCAGGATGCAGGAATTGTTGGCTTGGGTGGAGCAACTTTCCCAACACACGTAAAACTGATGCCTCCCAAAGGAATGAAAGCTGAAGTTTTACTTATAAACGGGGTGGAATGCGAACCTTATCTTACCTCCGACCACCGCCTGATGCTTGAACACGGAGAAGAATTAATTATTGGCATCCAATTGCTAATGAAAGCTTTGAATGTAAACAAAGCAGCTATTGGCATTGAGAACAATAAACCGGATGCTATTTCAGGACTAATTAAACTGGCTTACAGACATACCAATATTTCAGTCGTTCCGCTAAAAGTTAAATATCCGCAAGGTGGAGAAAAACAGTTGATTAAAGCTGTCACCGGTCGCGAAGTGCCGTCGGGCGCGTTACCGATTTCGGTTGGAGCTGTGGTTACCAATATTGCAACCACTTTCGCTGTTTACGAAGCGGTTCAGAAAAATAAACCTTTGTTTGAACGTGTTGTCACTGTTACCGGTAAGTCTGTTAAAAATCCATCCAATTATAAAGTCCGGATCGGAACAACCATCAGCGAACTGATTGAAGCTGCAGGCGGACTTCCGGAGAATTGCGGAAAAATTATCAACGGCGGCCCCATGATGGGAAAAGCTTTTGCGAATACTGAAATACCAGTAACCAAAGGCACTTCAGGAATATTAATGATGCCTGAAAAGGAATCGAAACGTAGTGAGACGATGCCGTGCATCCGTTGCTCGCGTTGCGTTTCGGTATGCCCGATGGGTTTGGAACCTTACCTGCTGATGACGCTCTCGGAAAAACAAATATGGGAAAATGCCGAAAATGAAAAGGTAATGGATTGCATTGAATGCGGTTCGTGCAGTTACACCTGTCCGGCTAACCGACCACTGCTCGATTACATCCGGCTTGGAAAAGGCAAAGTTGGAGCGCTGATAAGAAGCAGGAAGCAATAAGAATTTTGAATGATGAATTTTAAGTTTTAAATGCAAAAACAACGAATGAAACAGGAGAACATCATTCAGACCAAATCATTTCAGTTTTCATTAAAGATGATTGCGTTATATAAGATTTTGACAGTAAACAAAGAATATATCCTTTCAAAACAATGCTAAGAAGTGGTATAAGCATAGGCGCTAATATTGAGGAAGCAATTGCAGCTCAATCGAAAAGAGACTTTATTGCTAAAATGTCAATTTCATCAAAAGAGGCAAGAGAAACAAAATATTGGTTGAGACTATTGAACGAAAGCAAATACATTAATCTCGATTATTCTGAATATCTGAAAGATATTGAAGAAATAATTAGTATCCTGACCGCAATTGTAAAAACATCACAATCAGGAAATTAATTCAAAATTTAAAATTCAAAATTTAAAATTCCCTCATGAGTAAACTTTTTACCATATCTCCTTCGCCGCACATTCACTCGGGCGATGCAGTGAATAAAATAATGTACGGCGTTATTCTGGCGCTGGTACCTGCTTTTATCTGGTCGGTTGTGATGTTTGGACTCGATTCGGTTCGGGTAACGCTCATCGCGGTGGCTGCCTGTATGGCCTTTGAACTGCTGATTCAGAAATTTATTCTGAAAGTGAAACCGCAAATTGCTGACGGATCGGCAGCTTTGACCGGTGTTTTGCTAGCCTTTAATGTTCCGGCATCGGTTCCATCGTGGATGCTGATTGTTGGTGCGTTGGTTTCAATCGGAATCGCAAAAATGCCTTTTGGCGGATTGGGCAACAACCCGTTTAATCCAGCGTTGGTAGGTCGTGTTTTTATGCTCATTTCGTTTCCGGTTCAAATGACCTCATGGCCAGCAGTTGGTGCATCAGGTGTGGATGCAGTAACCACCGCTACCCCACTTGCAATACTAAAGGAAGGTGTTAAAAATGGTCAACCTGTTGTTGAAATCTTCAAAGATTTGCCAACCAACATGGATTTATTCGTTGGGAATATGGCCGGATCGCTTGGCGAAATATCAGCGTTAGCGTTGATAATTGGCGGAATATTTATGTTGGTGCGTAAAATTATTACCTGGCACATTCCTGTTTCTGTATTGCTTTCAGCAGCAATTTTCTCCGGAATATTCTGGATGATTGACCCCGCAAAATTTGCTGATCCGATTTTTCATCTCATCACAGGCGGAATGATTCTCGGAGCATTTTTTATGGCTACCGATATGGTCACTTCACCAATGAATCCAAAAGCTCAAATCATTTTTGGTGCAGGAATCGGAATCCTGACCATTCTAATCAGGCTTTGGGGAGCATATCCCGAAGGTGTTTCATTTGCCATCCTGATTATGAACGCGATGGTTCCGCTGCTCAACCGGTACGTTAAACCCAAACGGTTCGGCGAAGTAAAAATTCAATCCACAAAAGGATAGTTATGGCAAAGAAAGAATCAACATTCAAAAATATGACGATCGCACTTTTCGTCATCACAGCAGTTGCAGGATTGGCTCTATCAGCGGTTTATTCGGTTACAAAAGAACCCATTGCAGCTTCACAAAAGGCAAAGATTAATAACGCGATAAAAATGGTTATTCCCGAATTCGAATCCATTCTAGATACCGTTTTAATGCCTGATGAAGGAAAAGACAGCATCAGGATTCACCGTTTGCTGAAAGGTACCGAAAGCTCCGGAGTTGCGGTTCAAACCTATACCGACGAAGGTTTTAGCGGACGTTTTACGCTCATGGTAGGTTTTATGCCTGATGGAGCAATCAGCAATATTGAAGTACTCGAACACAAGGAAACGCCCGGTTTGGGAACAAAAATGGCTTTGCCTTCATTCAAAGATCAGTTTAAAGGTGTAAAACTATCCGACTTACCGGGAGAGAAGATTCTGGTAAAAAAAGATGGCGGCCAGGTTGATGCCATCACCGCTGCAACCATCAGCAGCCGTGCTTTTTGCGACGCTGTAAACCGTGCTTATGCAACCCACAAGAAAGGAGAAAAACAATGAATCAGGTAAATAATTTTACAAAAGGATTTTTAAAAGAGAATCCGATATTGGTTCTGCTATTAGGAGCCTGCCCAACACTCGCGGTTACCTCATCAGCAGTAAACGGACTTGGAATGGGCTTGGCCACCACTTTTGTACTGTTCATGTCGAATGTTTTTATTTCCATGATCAAAGGATTCGTTCCTGATAAAGTGCGGATTCCTGCTTTCATTGTAGTAATTGCAAGTTTTGTAACCATTGTCGATTTGCTGATGCAAGGTTATACTCCTGCTTTGTCCAAACAATTGGGAATTTTCATTCCGCTGATCGTGGTAAACTGCATTGTCCTTGGGCGTGCCGAAGCATTCGCAGCAAAAAACAATGTATTATCTTCTATGATCGACGGTCTTGGAATGGGACTTGGGTTCACCATGGCATTGGTCATTCTTGGCGGAATACGGGAAATTCTGGGAGCCGGGTCTATCTTCGGCTTTAAATTTATTGCTGAAGGTGCCGACGGAATCCTTGTATTTATATTGGCACCGGGGGCATTCATTACACTTGGCTTCCTGATTGCTATCCTGAAAAAAATCAATAAATCCTCATAAAACCCGGATCATGGAATATATCATTATCATCATATCAGCCATATTCGTCAACAACATTGTGTTGGCGCAGTTTCTTGGTATTTGTCCGTTTTTGGGTGTAAGCAATAAAACCGAAACCGCTTTCGGAATGGGCGCTTCGGTGCTTTTTGTCATGACCCTGGCTACCATTGTAACATTTCTGGTACAAACTTATGTCTTAATTCCGCTCAACCTGGCTTATCTTCAAACGATTAGTTTTATCCTGATTATCGCAGCTTTGGTTCAGATGCTCGAAATTATCCTGAAAAAAGTTAGTCCAACACTTTATCAGGCTTTGGGTATTTTTCTTCCATTAATCACAACTAACTGTGCTGTTCTTGGGGTGGCTATTTTGGTTTTTCAGAAAAATTTCAGTTTGACTGAATCGGTAGTATTCGCGGTTTCTTCAGCAATCGGGTTTACACTTGCACTGGTTATTTTCTCCGGAATACGCGAACAGCTTGCTTTGGCCGATGTTCCGAAAGGAATGAAAGGAATTCCGATTGCGCTGGTAACTGCCGGTATTCTGGCACTGGCATTTATGGGTTTTGCCGGGCTGGTATAGGGAAGGATCATCTCGAAACAGGTCATTTAATGTCATTTGTTTCACGTCATTAGTGGTCATTGCCGAACCCACCTGGAAATTGGTTATTGGATATTCGACATTGAATATTAATGGTTGCCAGAAGAAATTTAGAAAATACAAGCAGCTTTCTATGAGCTGCTTTTTTACTTTCAGAAAATGAATAACGAAAACTCCGGAATAAAAGCCCGCTTATTAAAATGCGTTAAAACTTCGCTTCCGCAGGGAACAAAAACGGCCATTTGGCTGCTGAAACTGACTATTCCTGTTTCGTTCGCGGTTTTTTTGCTCAACTTTTTCGGCATTCTGAATGTGATTGCCGGTTGGGTAGCTCCCTTATTTAAACTAATCGACTTGTCAGGACAGGCATCCATTGTGCTCATTACCAGCTTTTTCACCAACATCTACTCGGTCATTGCGGTAATGACCACTCTAGGAACCGGCCAGCGGGAAGGTACTATACTGGCCGTGATGTGCCTTATCTCACATGCCCTGATTGTTGAAACTGCCATTCAGAAACGAACAGGCTCGACACCCTGGCGAATGGTTTTAACGCGCATATCAGCCAGTTTCATAGCTGCATGGGGCTTAAATTTATTGCTTCCGGGAGAAATGAATATTGCTGATGCAAACTATATCCGGGAAGCAAAGGCATTTCAGCCGGCCATGTTAAACTGGTTGACAGATATGACGATCACCACCATTAAAATTATAGTTCTGGTAAATTTACTGCTGATCCTGCAAAGAATACTGAATGAATTCGGGCTGATCAAATGGATTCTGAAACCATTTATTCCATTGTTAAAACTCATGGGTTTACCAGCCAATACCGGATTTCTGTGGATGATTGCCAATACTTTGGGCCTTTCTTATGGTGGCGCCATCATGATAAGTGAGTCGGAAGAAGGCAAGCTTAGCAAAGAGGACGCAGATTTACTAAACCACCACATCGCCGTTTCGCATTCTCAACTTGAAGATCCACTGCTTTTTGTGGCGGTTGGTTACCCAATGGCCATCCTTATCTGGCCGCGGATACTGCTTGCAATTGCTTTTGTGTGGATAAGAAGACTTGAACTTTGGATAAGAATAAAACGAACCTGAACAGCATAGAAACAAAACCAGCAAACAATAAAAATCCCGAATTCTTAAAGATAGAATTCGGGATTTCGCATATTGGATACATAAAGTAAGAGCTTCACTTTGAGTGAAACCCTGACTTAAAAATCATTTATTTCACCTTCCAAACCAGTACATCAGCCGTTTTCAGCGCCTTTGTTCCTATCAGAATTTCGGCGCTGGCAGGCAAATTTATTTCGTAAACCTTGTCTGAATAATTTACGGCAATGCCAAACCCATCGCGGTACTCTACCATCACACCTTCCGGATAATTTTCAACCGGAATTCCTTGCTGCTTGTAAAGTTTGGTCAAAACCTGTTTTTCCAGATCGCCCGATCTTGAATCGACACCGATGTAAGTTACAGTTCCTTTACCAAGTTTGCGAGAAACTACGGCAGATGTTCCGGCGTAAAAATCGCCCTCAAAAGTAGCCCAGGTTTCGGTTCCGGTCATTGGCTTCAGCAAATCGCCCCAGCTTGTCCATGCATATTCCTGATTGTTGAACCTGATTTTATCAGGCGAATGCGGCATCAGCAGATCGTACGATTCAATTTCAGCACCAATCAACTTCCAGATGGGTTGTGCAAATTTAGCTTCCCACAAATGTCCGTTCCTGTCCTGAAGTCCGGTACGGGTTGTCATCACCAGGTTTCCGCCATTTTCAGCATAGTGGGTCAATTTGTCAATCATTTGCTGATCAATCATCTGGTAAGCCGGAACCACCAAAACCGGATAATTTGCAAAATTGGTGGTGTCGCGAACAAAATCAACCGGTGCCCCAAACGATTTCACGGCTTTGTAATATTTCATGAAATGCCCTTCAGTATTCCATTCGGAGGTTTGTTTGTTCAGGTTTATTGCCTGTACATTATCAGAGTTAAACAGTATGCCGGTTTTACGCTGAAGGTACGATTTTGGCAGTTGTGCTTTCGCAACGTAGTTCTTGCGCAATTTATTAATATCCTGAATAAACTGACTGAATTCCATTCCTCCACGGGTAGGAGTTACTCCGTCGGTACCCACAATTCCGTAATGATAAGCTTCGTAGCCATAAAGTGGTGCACGGTATCGATAAGTACAAGTGAGTTTACTTCCGCCAGCAAACACATGCCACAGCCACAGGCGCATGGCTCCCGGAAGCGGTTGCGGATTGATGCTTCCCCAGTTTACCTGCCCGGGCTGTAATTCCATAATACCGTAAATGCCTTTCAACGGACGGAAAAAATCGTTGGCCATTGCAATGCGCGAATATTCGCCAACACGGTAACCTTTTGGGCCGATACCACGATCGCCACCATAAACCATGTAGCGTGTATAAGTTTCAAAATCAAGCTCTTTGCTCATTCCAACATAACCCACGTCGTACATTGGTATGTAATTCGAGGTAATGTACTGGTCGGCAGATGTATATTTCCGGAGTACGCGGGCTTGTTCATCAAGAAAC
>Ga0154413_1193_pt2 | contig 36233 bp, 41 predicted proteins | sample RifGroB2_FD_115917 | JGI IMG/M metagenome (GOLD analysis project Ga0154413, IMG submission 115917) | Bacteroidetes bacterium GWB2_41_8 | reverse complement strand
TTCAACTGCTCCATGCCGTTGATGTAATCCTTTGGCTTGGTGCCAACGTACCGGAACCGGTATTGCTTCTCCGGATTAAGCGGCTGATAAATCTTTTTCCAGTCGCCGTAATCGAACATGAAAATCGGATAACGATCGTTTGAACTGGTGATGAGCGCCTCACGGTTTTTGACGTAGGTAAACGAATTCAGGGCAAAAACATGGTAGCGGTTACAGATGTCGGCGGTTACTTTTGGTCCCAAAACCTTCAGCTCGGCATCGGTAATTTTTTCTTTCACGTTGAATATGTAATCACCTTCTTTTTCTTCAGGTGTGGCAGGTCGTTTATCGAAATCGGGTTTATTCAGTTCCGATTTGATACCGCCAACACCATGCCGATCGGCGAGCATTACTAAAGCTTCACGGAAGGTGATCGATTCTTCTTTCATGCAAACCTGTATCCCGTTTCGGGGAGTTTGGTCGCCGCCAAAGTCGGTAACTACCCATGTACCATCCTGAAGCTGCTTGAGTGAGGCTGATGGGGTTTTTTCGTCACCCCTGATTTTAAAACGTTTGTCGGCATTGGCCTGTGCCGCCTTTGCCTGTGGGTAATAATGATAAATAATATCGAGTCCGCCAGATGTGGCGTCAATAATTTCTTTTTGTTCGATGAATGCCATTTGGTTACAGAGTTACAGAGTTACGGATTAGAAGCATTGAATTAGTCGGTCGATCAATTATCCGGGCTCTGTTTTCGGTTTTCCGGTAGTGGATTGAACTTTATACTTCACCACCCAAACCCAGGGATTTCCAGTCTTAGCGTATCGGTCAATGCCATGAACTGAACGCCACAAGCTCATAAAAGAAGTTACTGGTGTAGTCATTACATTATAACCTCCGGTCTGGTAATCCCACCCACAAAAACCAATTGGACTCATTGAAAATTTGATTCCTTCAGCTTTTGCATCATCTGACGAAATTGATTCAAGCCGTTCCACCCGAATTTCTTCCACCTGCAGCCAAATGCGGGAAACTGCTTTGGGCATGTGGATGGATGGTTTCCATTTCCAGTCAGCTTTGTCAATTATCTCTTCAATGCAATCGACCTTTTGCGGAGTGCTTGCATAATACCAATATGCGGCGGGATAATCGTCACCGTCATAGCTATATGCTTCTTCAAATCTCCACTTCTCCCTAACCCAAAGCAAATCACATGGCTGGCCATAGCTTGACTTTATGTGTATTGATTCTACATGATGCCCCTTCCAAATTCGGGCAAAAATGTGAATTAAAGGGTTTTCTGGATGCACGCCTTTATAGAGGTATATTTCTGGATTTTCGTTTATTTCATCAAGCCCATTTAATCTCCTGGTCATTGTCTTCCGGCCATCTAAATTGGCCTGCACCATTTCGGTGCTGAAAAGGATTGGTAATTCTTTCATAATCAAAAGCATTTTAATTGAGTGATTTTTTGTTTCGCCGGGCGAAATTTTTCGGGTGAAATGGAGTAGAGCGAATCGTCGCAACAAATAGTCATATTGTTGCTCATTTTCAGAACTGTACACAATTCGTTATTGGCATCTTTAATCTTTCCGGCACAAATTGGCTTAGCATCCTTCACCTGCTCAAACACGAGCGGATCGGTAAGCGATAGAAGCATCAGAAAATTTTCGGCAGCACGGCGAAACAGCTCGTTGTCGAGCGAATTGCGTTCAATGTCGCTCAGGCGTAAATGTTCGAAGTCTTCAATGTGATATGCAATCACAGGTAGTATCGGAAGGTACTTTTTCGGCACCTTCTTTATCGGTCGATTGTTGTGATAGATGATCATTCCTCGTTAATTACAGGGTATGGTTTTAATCGCTTTTTTGCATCGGCATCCGGAGCATAAGTTCCGAACATTGTTTTCTGATAAGTGGCAGAATTCAGTAGTAGGTCGGTTTCAATTAATTCTTCGCGCGAACAGTTGCGAAGGAATTGCTCCGGAGTTACTTCAAGCGAAAACATTTTATCAAGTCGTGGCATAGGTTAAATCATTTCGGTTGAAAGTCTTGAAAGTAAGTCGCATATTAAATCAGCTTCATCAATGTTGGCTTTAGCCTTCATTTCGGAACTTACTGATCGATTTACAGTATTGCACCTGGCTGCATTCGAATAACATTTGCTCCTGGCTACATCGAGATATTTATATATCAGATTATAATCTTCTTCGTCGATCTGGATGGTCCGAATTTGTGAATTAATGTATGGCATAGAAATTAAGCTATAGGTTAATTATTTGGCCAATTTGCGGCGGTGGTAGGCGGTAGGAACATACATTTTGCGAATTACTTCGATATAGAGCTGTCCTTCGCCTTTGCAGGTGGGGCAGGGTACAAATTCAACCTCTTCGTTACGATCTTCCGGCAAAACCTTTTGTGAGCGGGTTCCGGCACAATCGGGGCAGTTAATCATGTTACCATGTGATTTCTGGAATATTGCCGGGCGATCTTCTTTATCTGGATTTTCGAACATTCGCTTCAGCTGCAAAGCGCGATCGCGCATTTCAACCGGATAACGGGTGTTTTCGAGCAATGCTTCGAGCGATTCTCTTACCAGGTACATCGTCTGCTTGTCCATAAGCAACGACTGTTCGTGATGATCTGTTTTTGTGAGTTTCATTTTTATTATTGGTTTTGAAGGGTGATAAATTGATTTGTTGAAGAGTAATTTTTACTGTCATTATCGAGACATTCAAAATGATATAGAAGCGCCTTAAACCCTTTGTAATTTGATGTTGGAACCAGGTATCGTATTTCTTCGCGGTGATTCATCCAAAATCTGGCCATTCGGTCATTGCTACGGTACTTATTTCCCTCAATAAGGGGTTGAATCTTCCTTCTGCATTCGTTTACTACCTGCTGGTCGTCGCGCTCATAACCTTTCTCCCTGATACGTTTCTGAATTCTTATCAGGCTTTCAATATATTTGCGGGCTTCCTGGGCAAACATGTCATCAGGGGTTTTTAATCATCCCGATCATTTCGTCACGTAGTCGGATGCACTCAAGCTCTTCGTTTATTGGTATCATAGCTTGATTAAGTGCCAGCGCAAACTCTTCATGCTCGAGTGCCAGATGGCCGATTTCGCGGGCAATCTTTGCCATATCGCCGCCAACAACTATGCTGGCGGCACGGTCGGTTACTTTAATTTGAAGGATAGTCATGATCTGGAGTTTCGCAGTTCCTTGTCTATTTTCTGAAACATTTCGTCGCAACTTGCACGTTGTTCCCTGAAAACTTCAGCATCCTGTAGGGAGCTATGTTTAACTTCGATAAGTCCGCTCTGGAGCAGTTCTAATTCATCAGAAGTAAGGTCCTGGATAGCGAACCGCGCCTTACGTGAATGGAGGTCTGTTGTTAAAATTTCTACATACATAACTATTGGTTTTTAGTGTTTTGCGTAAATACGCCGCTTTTTTACTGTAGGTGATTAACAGGGCACCGATAAGGATTCTACCCTGTATAGCTTCATTCACCGTTGTAGCGAGGGCAGGACTCGAACCTGCGGCCTCGGGGTTATGAGCCCCGCGAGCTACCAGCTGCTCTACCTCGCAAAGTGTGCCCCGGCGATTAACCAAAATAACCGGGGCGGGGTGGATTTGCATGAGAACGCAGGCCAATTGTGGAGCAGCGGCCAGTACTGCTTTTTCAATCAAGTTAAAACAATGCCGTTTTCATAGGCGAACCGCACAACACCGCTCTTAGAGTAAGCTCCAGTCTTTTGTTCAATGTTTCTCCGATGGTTCTTTGCCGTATCAAATGCGATCCCCAGCTTATCAGCAATAAGCTTGTCAGATAGGTCATCACAAATCAATTTGATAAGCTCAATTTCGCGTGGAGTAAGAATTCCGTTTGCTGCAGGAAAACATCGGCAAAGCATTTTTTGAACTTTTGCTGGACAAGTTTCTCGATCCGGGCAATCGAAGTATTCAGCGTTATGTTCGCCATGTTCAGTAAAGTCGGCACGATTGTCAAATCCACCATTTCTACAGTAGGCAAATTTTTTGATACGTTGTTGATCGTCGGTAACTCCAAGAATATCGAGTGCCACTTGTGCAGGTTTATCTGCTTCCAGTTTGGCATGAACCTGAAGCTTTACTTTGGACGGCCATTCTTCGAATGAGAGAAATTCAACTTTAATCAGGAATGGTTCTCCATTATGTGCGATGATCTCGCTGTTTGATTTTTTTAGGAATTCAGGGATCATGATAAGAGCTCTTTAGTGCGTTCATTTTCTTCAGCAACCAATTCTTTCAACTGTGCGAGTACTTCTTTATGGTATCCTTTCCGAATACCACGGTCGCCACGGGCGTAGGCATAAACAGCGCCTGACGATTTTCCCATTTTGGCGGCAATTGTATCAGCCCAATCTGGGGGGGCCTGTGGTATCAATTCTTTAATTCGTTCAATAATCTCGTTCATTTTCATGGTGCTATTGTGTTATTGCAATTGTGAACTATTCGTGATATATTCGTGATATGAATGTGAAGCAAATGTAAAGGATTTTACTAGATAATCAAGTAAAATACTAGATATTTTTTATGAGTTTTTATTATTTATAATCATTCTAAATGAAATATGCAGTAAATCAGAGGCTTTTTGAATTTTTAGAGAATCAAGAAATTTCAAATGTTGAGTTTCAAAAAACAATTGGAATTAAGAATCCGCAGCAAATAAGCAACTGGAAGAAATTAAATGAACCAATTCCTAAAGACCATTTAATTAGTACGATAAGTTGCTATGGAAAACTAAATGGACATTGGCTTCTCACTGGTGAGGGTAATATGTTGATTGAACAGGAGAAAGCGGCAAAAGGTTATCAAGCACCTGTTATAAAGCTCGATATTGCCGAAGATGGCTGCGCCATGTGCCGCGAAAAGGATAAGCGAATAGCATTGATGGATAAACATATCGAGTTATTGGAATTTAGCCTGGGGAAGAACCGAAGAAATGGCTCAGAGTAGTACATAGAAGAAATAGAATTTCTGAAAATCAAATAAAAATTGTATTTGAAAACTGACTTGTAATGGAAAGAATTATTGTTCAAGGGAAAATATTAGAATACTGGGCAGAAAAGCTTGAAGTAGCTTATATTGAAGTCAACAACATACTAACTAGCGATCAAATTAACAATACCGGAAGAACAGCGTCGGATTTGACAGAAATTGACAAAGACGATTTATGTTTTAAAGTTGACACATTGGCTGGGGTTATAAAACGTATCAAAGCAATCAAGGAATTTAATCCCAAAAAGCCCTTATAAAGTTGCCGAACATTCAAAATCCATTCAAATCGTTTAAATTTCTTTGACACAACTGACTGACACACTGCAATAAAATAGGGGTGAAGCATATTCTTCCCGGGGTCACAGCAACAAAAATGAAACCCTTGCAGCATCAAGCTTGCAGGGGTTTTTTTGTTCAAATTAGGTCAACAATTGGGTCAAAACTTTGAATCCATCCCTATCTCTACTATTTTGTTAACAAATGTACATAAACACGAATGGGAACCTTCCGTTAGGAGAGTTCCCATTCACTTTTGGTTAACCCGAAGGTCATCCTCAGTGCCAGACTACGGTTATTACGACTGGCTTTCCGAATCGGCTTTTCAGCCATTTCTTTCAGCCTTGAACCTTCCGTTAATGCCTGTTACAGCATCATCTTCCGGTTGTCCGCCCGATTGTTTCTTTCGATTCAATCTTCACGGACGAAGTTTCAGGTAGGCCATCTGTTTTCGACCGACCTTTCGGCCAGACTTGACTGATGAGAAAGTGTCAGATTATACGAATATAATTTACCACTCCGACCTGTTTTCCGAAACCGAAGTTTCTTCCGACCTGTCACTTTTCCTGATCAACAATTCTATGAACGTAAAACGATCTTTCGAAAGTTGAAGAACCTTGAAAGCAAGCTTTCTGTCCAAACTTCAGCTCTTCCCGAATGCAGATCCGAAGATCCGGATGATTTGGTTTTAAATCCGGTTAAAAATTCAATTCCATCTCCATTCGTTCAGGGCAGCCTTTTATCGCTTATCTGATGAAATAAAAATACAACATTGGGAGCATATAAGTCAAGCATTTTCAGGAGTTTAAACAAACTTGATATCATTTGATGTTATCAACAATTGTTTATAAGTTTTTCATACCAGAAACCGATTCCTGATCGAGGTTCTACGTCAATAAACATATCATTATCAGAGATATTAACAAAAATAAATACAGAAAAAGAAGTGATTTTTCAATCCTTTTTGGGGATTAAAACGACTAAAACCAAGGATTTCCATGTTAATATGAAATGCCGGAGCCTCGATTTTTAATTCTTTCAGAAGAAACTTATAAAAAGCAAGATATTCAGGAAAGTAACAATACTGCCAATAACAAGCATTAACCCGGTGGTAAATTTTGAATTGGCATACTTACCCATTACCTTTTCAGAAGAAGTAAGATAAATCTGAAGAAAAATTGTAAATGGAAGTTGTATGCTGAGAACCATTTGCGAAATAATGAGCGCTCTGAACGGATTACCAATTACAAAAATCAGGAGCAATGCTGTAATCAATGATAACGCTATCCCCAACCGGCTGTGGTTGTCGTTGATATCGTAAGGTTCGCTAAACAAGCCTGAAAAAATACTTCCACCAGCCATTCCCGAAGTAATTGTACTGGCAATTCCGGCAAAAAGCAGAGCAATAGCAAACACTACACCGGCATTGTTGCCCAGCAGTGGTCCCAGCATCGACTGGGCTTGTTGCAATTCGTCAACTTTTACACCGTTCGAGAAAAAAGTTGTCGCTGCTAAAATGATCATCGAACTGTTAATCGCCCACCCAATCAGCATTGATACAAGTGTATCAACAAATTCGTAATCGAGTTGCTTTTTGATAACAACATCATCTTCGAGGTTCCACTGCCGGCTTTGTATTATTTCTGAATGCAAAAACAGATTATGAGGCATTACCACTGCACCCAATACGCTCATAATAATCAGGATAGAACCCTGCGGAATAGATGGAACAACCCAGGCAATTCCGGCCTGAACCCAATCGATTTCGACCAGACTAAGTTCGTATAAAAATGACAGGCCGATGATGGAAACGAAAGCGATTATAATTTTTTCGATGAGGGCATACGAATTTGTAAACAGCATTACCCCAACAAATATAACTACCAAAATTGCGCCTGCCGGAATGGGTATTCCGAAAAGCATCTGAAGGGCAATTGCACCTCCCAGTATCTCGGCCAAAGAGGTGGAAACCGAAGCCAACATTGCTGTTCCGAGAATTGATCGCGACACCCAGGGCTTGGTATGTTTAGTGGCAGCTTCAGAAAGACATAAACCGGTGGCAATACCAAGATGGGCAACATTGTGCTGAAGAATGATCAGCATAATGGTCGATAAAGTAACCATCCATAGCAAGGTAAATCCGAATTCAGCGCCCGCAGCAATGTTCGAAGCCCAATTCCCCGGATCAATAAAACCTACGGTTACCAGCAAGCCCGGACCGATGTACTTCAGTATTTTTAAAGCACCAAAAGTTGGTTTGTGATTTTTATTATCGAGCTTTTTAAGAAACGAAAACATACCCCTTTTTTAGTTAGAAATACCTGCCAATCATCGGATGATCAACAATCATCATTCTCAATTTCAGCGGATCAATAGTTCCCTGCTGACGATAAACTATTTTACCTCCCGGTTCTACCAGCAAAGTATATGGAAGCGCACCTTTCCATTCAGGATCAACAGCCTCGATTAACTGGTAAATATCACTTCCGGAAAAAATATAGTTATTGTTGGATGCTTCCTGTTCTTTCAGAAATGAAAGAGCTTTCTCTTTTCTCTCGGGTTTATCGGTACTGATCGATACAAATTCAAAATCACGCCCGCGATACATTCGGTCAATTACTACAAAATCCGGAAATTCCATTGTGCACGGACCGCACCAGGTAGCCCACACATTGATTAATCGTAGCTTTTGTCCTTTATTCTGAATAAGTTCCTTCACTCCGTCAGCCGAAATTTCATTGATCGATACCGGCAAAGCTGCCCACTTTTTGTAAAGTTGTTCGGTATAATCTTTCTTCCACGACCATTTCATTGAACAGCCAAAAACTTTGGTGCTTGCCTGATCAGGCTTTTTACCCGACAAAACAGCATCAATAGCATTTCGTAAATCTTCGCCATTGGCAGTTCCAGGTTTTTCAGACTGATCGATACGACCAACATATTGTAATCTGCGATCTGCATCGAAAACAAACGCATGAGGGGTTGCTACCGGACCATAAGCCAGTGCAGTCTTCTGGTCATCGCTATCATACAGGTATGGAAAATTATACTTTTTGTTCTTGTACCTGATGACCATATCTTCAAAAGTATCGCCCAGGTCAGTGTAACCCAATTCTGACAGGCTAAGCGCATGGTTATCGTTTGAAGAAATCAGAAGAACTTCTACTCCTTTCGGTTTGTAATCGTTTGTAATTGAAATGATGCGATCTTCGTAAGCCTGTGCTGTGGGACAGTGATTCGCACTGAAAATAATAACCAGCACCCTTGCTTTCGAAAACGAATTGAGAGAGTATATTTTATGATCAGTACCTTTAAGGTTAAAATCAGGAGCAGATTGCCCAATTTCGAGCGTTTTGGGCTCCACATGCGTATTCTGTGCAACCGAAAACAACGCAAATACCGAAAAAACTTGCAGTAAAAACAATTGAATCGCTCTCATGTCTTTGGTCTTTTGAAAGTAATTATCAGGCCGGATTTGAGTTTCTTCTGTCGGGTCTTTTCCCCGATGAGTAATTTCTTTTTCCCTGCGGCCTTCCGCCTTTACGTGGCGACCGGACTTTCCATACGGGACCTTCACCCATTTCAGGAGGTACAGGAATTTTTATTACTTCGCGTTCGATAAGTTTTTCGATACGCTCAAATTTATCCATGTCCAGTTCATTGATAAAACTTATTGCAATACCTGTTTTATCTGCCCTGGCAGTTCTGCCAACTCGATGCACATAATCTTCGGCCGATCCGGGAACATCGAAATTAATAATCAGGTTAATATCCTTAATATCAATTCCGCGACTTAAAACATCGGTAGCCACTAACACACGGGTTCGTTTTGACCGAAAGCGCATTAATACATCTTCACGCTCTTTTTGCTCCAGATCAGACGATATTCCTTCAACCGAATTTCCGGCCCTTTTCAGGCTTTTCACAATATCGTTTACCTTTCGTTTGGTTGAACTAAAGATCAGAATGCTGTCTAAATCAGGTTTATCTGTAATCAGGCTATTGATTACCGGAATTTTCTGATTTTCGTAAACCACATACGCAGCCTGTAAAACTCCTTCTGCAGGTTTCGAAATTGAAGTGCTGAACTCAACCGGATTGGTGAGAATTTTGGAAGCTAACTCTCTGATTTTTGGGGGCATAGTCGCCGAAAACATTAATGTTTGCCTTTTCTCTGGCACGTAACTTAGGATACGCATAATATCGTCATAAAAACCAATATCAAGCATACGGTCAGCTTCATCAAGAACCACATGTTTTATTTTGTCGAATTTCACATACCCGAGATTCAGGTGCGAAATCAATTTACCCGGAGTAGCAACAATAATGTTTGTTCCCTTTGTCAATGCTTTGCATTCTGCATCCCAGTCGGAGCCATCGCGACCACCATAAACCGTAACAGAATTCATGTTCAGGAAATACGAAAAGCCTTGTATTTGTTGGTTAATCTGAATGGCAAGTTCGCGGGTTGGAACTATGATCAGAGTACTTAAATTGTGGTTGTCTTCAACTGCCAGATGATCGAGAATTGGCAGAACAAATGCTGCGGTTTTACCTGTCCCAGTTTGCGCACAGGCTAGAATGTCATCACCTTTTAAAATCGACGGAATTGTAAGCTCTTGTATATCAGAAGCTTTTTCGTAACCCATATACGAGATTGCTTCGAGAATTTTATCATTTAAACCAAATTCATCAAATGTCATATTATAAAAACTGTATTAATGTGTTATAATTCTGGAAGTTCGAATGATCTTTCAGAAGTGAGTTGCAAAAGTACAAAAACTTTATCAACAAAAATTATTATCACAACATGCTGTTTTCGTTCGGGAAAAAGCAATTCAATTTGTATTTTTGTGCCGTCAAAAAAAAGTTACATAAAAACTGTTACAAAAAAATCTGTTATGGGAAGAGCGTTCGAATACCGCAGAGCATCAAAAGAAAAACGTTGGGATAAAATGTCGCGTACATTTCCGAAATTAGGAAAAGCTATTACAGTAGCCGCCCGCGAAGGGGTTCCCGATCCGGAAATGAATGCTAAACTTCGCACTGCAATCCAAAATGCGAAGGCGCAAAATATGCCCAAAGACAACATTGAAGCGGCTATTAAACGTGCCTCGGGTAAAGATGCCGAAACTTTTGTCGAAATAAATTATGAAGGCAAAGGCCCTCATGGAGTTTTGATTTTTATTGAATGTGCCACCGATAATCCTACCAGAACAGTTGCAAACGTAAAAATGTACTTCAATAAATCGGGAGGCGCTTTGGTACCAACCGGTTCACTCGAATTTATGTTTTCGCGCAAAGCTGTATTCGAATTTCAGAAAAAAGATGGAATGAACATCGAAGATCTTGAACTGGAATTAATTGATGCTGGCCTTGAAGAAATTGAGGAAAATGATGGAGTTATATATGCTTCAGGAGATTACACCAACTTTGGCTCCTTATCTCATGCACTCGAAGCCCTGAAAATTGAAGTTACAAAAGCCAATTTGCAACGAATACCAACTACTCCGGTTGAATTTACCGAAGAGCAATTGGTTGACATCGAAAAACTGATTGATAAAATTGAAGACGACGACGATATACAATCGGTATTTACCAATATTGCTTAAAATAAAGCGTTGATGAGCAAACGTGAACTCAAAAAATACCTGAAAGATTTATCGAAAGAGCAACTGGAAGAACAAATCCTCGATTTGTATAACCGCTTCGGAAATGTAAAAGAGTATTATGATTTCGCGTTTAACCCCAACGAAAACAAACTGATTGAACAATGCCGCTTCCAGATAAGCAGAGAATATTATCCGGTTAGCAGCAGGAAAGCAAAAATGAGGCGTTCGGTGGCGCAGAAATGGATAAAAAAACTGATAACGCTTGATGCCGATGCCTCATTGCTTGCCGACTTAATGTTTTTCAATATCGAAATAGCCCTCACATTTTCAAGTGAACACATTATACGTCAGGAATCGTTTTTTACAAGTATGTACAAATCGTTCGACGAAGCCCTAAGATACGTTTCGGAGCAAGGGATTCTTGCCGATTTTAGAGGAAGAATAGAAAAAATTGCCGGTGATACATGGGATCAGAAATGGCCAAACAGAAATGCATTTGAAGACCTATCGGATATGTACCTTCAATGATTTGAATCGAGAAACCTTATTAATCCTAAAATGCTTTCCTGGTCGTCATATTTCACATCATTCGTTTTCTGATAGGCCTTGAGCAGATTCTCCTTTTCAGCATACAATTTAGCGAGCTGCCTTACTGTTAAAAACTTGTTTATTTTACCATCCTTTTTCAGCCAAAAATGGGTAAAAGGTTTTGTTTCATAACCTTCAGGAAGTTTTAAATCATAAACCTGACCACCGGTAAAATAAGACGAGTAAGTAGTAGTGGCAGATGTTTGCGAAGTTCCTCCATAAGCAGCCGGTTTTCCCGGATCTTTTACTGTGCATTTATACTCGGCATATAGTTCCGATTTTGACTTGTAAATCAATTCAACAAATTTATTATTCAGCAAAAAGAATTTTCGGCTGCCAATATAAACTGTATCAACCAGCTCCAACTGACCGATAGCCAATTTTACGCCCCGATTATCAAAAATCATTTCTTCCGTAAGCGAATTATAATTCAGTAAAGCCTCATTTTTTTCTCCTGATTTCATTAAAACAACCCCACTCGTAAATTCGGGGAAGAGGTAATGTGTAAGTTCAACCACTTTTACCTGCGAACTGCAAACTAATGCCAACAAACTGAATATCAATGCGTAATAGACACGTTTCATAGCTAAAAAATTTATTTGCAAATAATTTATAAGAGTTAAAATCAATGAGAAAATCAAAGTTAGAATAAGTTTGAAATTATTCCGGAATATAGTGAGGAGGTTATGAGATTTTTTTTAGTTTTGCACACACAAAATTTAAATGCCCAGATGGTGAAATTGGTAGACACGCCAGCTTGAGGGGCTGGTGCCGGTTACGGTGTGCAAGTTCGAGTCTTGTTCTGGGCACTAAAGCGGAGGTTTCGTCAAAGTTGACAAAACCTCCGCTTTTATTTTGTTCCAAACCCCGCTTCAGCTGCGGGATTACCGAGAAAAATGAGTTTACTCTGGTGGTTCGATATTGATCAAATTCTCGATTATAAATAATTCCTTCTGGGAATATTAAATTTTGAAATACCCTCTTACCGCTAAAATCCAAATCATCCCACATTATCAATGGATTACGACACACTTTCACCGCAAAGTCAATCACTTTTTTGAGGTTCGAGAAATATCCGTTACTCTTATTTAATTCCTGTTCAATCTCAAAACACTCCTTTTCATATTTGGGCCTGAATTTATCGTAAAGATTACGGTCAATCTCCCCGATGACAAATCTTTCCTCAATGGCTTCCAGTTTCTTTTTAACCTCTGCCAGGTTGCTTTTCAATATTCTGGTGTCTTTAATACTGGATTCAAAAAAAACATTCATTTGTTCCTCTAATTGGAATCTGATTATTTCAAACTCTTCCTTTCCTATTTGGAAACATTTCAACAGGTCCCGGAACAAATCATGCATCGCTTCTGCACTGCGGTTTACTTTGCAACCTTTGGTGCTGCATTTATAATAATACAATCCTTTCTTTTTAACTAAATAGCCGGTTAAAGATTGCTTACATTTATCGCATTGGGTAAAAACTTTCAGGGGTAGGTTGTCATTTTCCTTGTCGTGCACAAAACCCTGACTTCTCTTTTCCTCCCTGATATTGTGTACCGCCAAAAACAATTCTTTTGAAACTAATGGTTCATGCCTTCCTTCAATAACTTGTCCGGGGATCATTTTACTGGTGAGAAGCCCGCAATAGAAAGGATTTAAAAATATCTCATTCAGCCGCTTTTCGTTAATGTTCAATCCCATTCGGGATAAATGCCTCACGATCTCAGCATTGGGCAGTTGCATGTAAACTTTCAGTTCAAAAGCACTTTTCAATAGTTTTCCCTGTTCATTAACCACAAGATTCCGCTGGTTAGCTTTCCCTTTACTTAGGTCTTTGTATCCAAATGGTATTCGCCATACCCAGTATCCGTTCATAAGGTGTTCTTTCATCCCAGTAACAACTTTATCCCGTCGTAGCTCATTATCCATTTGCCCGAAAAGGAAAAATATCTTCTGTTGAAATGAACCTGCCGGGGTTCTTGGGTCAAGTTCCTGTGTGGCAGCCAGGGTTATTACCCCATACTTTTTTAATAAATCTTCAGCAATGGAAGCCCCGTTAATGCCGGATCGTGAAAAACGTTCATAGGAATATACAATCACATAGTTGATATTTTTTGTGCGTTTTACAAATATCAGCATCCTGTTAAACTCTTTTCGATCATCTGTTTTAGCAGACTCATAAGTGCCGCCAAAATACCCAACCACATTTAGTCCCCTTCGGTCTGCGTAAATCTCACAATGCTTCTTCTGTGATGCAAGGCTGGTATTATCTTCCTGATCCGCTGATGATACACGAGTGTAAATTACCGCATTGTTCCCATTCTTAAATCCAGGGGGTACTTGTGGGGCAAACTGTTTGAACAGGCTTAAATCACTCATTGCAATAATGTATTGAGTTAAAAATCAGAGATAGGATTTTGCCGCAAATTTTGAACCAAGACCGTTTATTATTTCTTCAAAAAGAGGGTTTTTAAAATCAGAAGAGCAATTGTTTCTGCATCTTTAATAAGCTTTTCGTAATCTTCAGCAGACAAATCCTTGTATTTGGGTACAAGACGTAGTTTTTCCAAGGGTAATCTATTTTTCACCCTTTCAGTTGCTTCTTCAATATTTTTGTTTTGCTTTTCCTCCATAGTATTGTGGGGCTGAATCCAGAATTCTTGTTCCTGTTATTTCAGCCACAACAAACCTATGGAATGTATTGATACTTCAAAAATTAGAGGATGAACTGACCTAAATTGTCTGTATTTGTCCGCATTCTTATTATAGACATTCAGAGAATAAACAATGTTTTTCGTTTTCAAAGAAATAAATTCAATGTTGCCCTACCTCCAGCCCATTCATTCCGGTCTATCGTTTCTCAATCCCTGCATTCAGGAGCTTCCGGCATCCCGCGCAAGAGTAACTCCTTCATTACGCTAAATCACCCTAAACAGGGTTGACCTGCTCATTCAATTGTTACACTTGCCTTTGCACGCGCCCACAAGATTCTCAAATAAAGTTCCTGTGCTTCCGGTAACTTCATTACATCCATTTCTCCGAACCCGTTCGGAACATGTCTTCCATTCAGTAACCTTCAGCACCGCGCACAAGAGTAAATGCTGCATTTACACTTGTTTTTGCCATCGCCTAAGATTTTGGAGTACGTTTAATTGCCTTTTGTCCCCATACCTTCAGCCCCTTCATTTCAGTCTTTCGTTCCTCATTCCCTGCATTCAGAAGCTTCCGGTATCCCGCGCAAGAGTAACTCTTTCTTTCGCTATATCAACCTAAACCAGGTTGATCCGCTCATTCTATCGTTACACTTGCCTTTGCCTGCGCCATCAAGATTCTCAAAAAAAGTTCCTGTGCTTCCGGTAACTTCATTCCATACATTTCTCCGAACCCGTTCGGAACATTTCTTTCATTCAGTAACCTTCAGTACCGCGCACTAGAGTATATGCTTCATTTCATTTCACTCGCCCTGCCTCCCGGCAGACCTCGCTACATTGCATTCTGCATCTACACTTGTTTCTGCCATCGCCCAGGATCTTGGAGAACGTTTAATGGCCTTTAAGGGAAAGGCGCTGTTAGTTTCTCAAATCACGTATAAAAGTCTTTCATTCTCCATTGTACAATTTAAAATCAGGCCTTTCCGTCCGGCGTGGCTGTTCTGATGGCAAAGGTAAATCCGTGTTTTGAGGTTATGCAAGTTCAAGCCTCCGGTTTTTCGGAAAATCTCCATCCTCTTTCGTCGGATTGTATTTTCTGAAAAAAACCTGCATACCCAAACACGGCCTTTTGAAGCCACCAAAACAACAACGACCGACCCGATGGAAAGACGCATAGCTTTAAATGGTAATGCATTGAAAAAAAAGAGTAATAATAACATTTCCGAAAATGATTTTAACGAAAAACAAAACTCACTCTCCTCCGGAATCCGCATTGGGTTGAGAGAGAATTTCCTGTTTGTAAAACAGAAATTTGTGAATCCATATCCGTTGAATATTCAACGGATATGGAGTTTTTCATTCAGATTCAGTTACACATGGTTGTAAGTAACAATGAATGTTGCTCGATTTGCAGTTCGGTTGAAAAGCGGGAAGTATACTTCAACTTTGGTGCGATTTTTGAATATATGCCCTGATTACCAATTGGTTGAAATGATTCAATTTACTGACAAAGAGGATGGTTCTATGGAAAGGATTACTACAGTTTACCGGGAATTAAGTAGAGGAACGCAATTGTCAATCTTTTAACCTTCCAAATATGAAAAGAATAATACCCAACAGTTTACCAATTCGGTGGATTTTCCGGGTCTCTGTTATTATTATAGCTTCATATATTACAGGACTAAATTTCTGGTGGTGTTTGTTGGCGTATTTAGGAATTATGTTCCTGATTGAATTTGCAAAGAATATGATTGTAGTAATTATTGGAATCATTTTGATAGTTGGTATTTCCCTGGCTATGTTTTTTGGATTACTAACGCTTTAAAATTTTTCGAAGGGCTTACGAAATAAAAATACTTACCGAAGAAAACAGGCGAACACTGCTTTTCCTATATAGGATTTTAGGTAGGGGTTTGTTACCTTTGGTCTGCTAAACAATCACTACCATCGAATTAATGAATAGACTACAATCTACTTACGATAAAATTACTCTGGAAAATCCAAATTTAACATTTGAGAGTTACCATGTTGTCAAACTTGTGCATGATTATCGTTTATACTGGAAACCCATACGAGTAAAGACCATTCTGTTTGCAGAATCGCATGTTTTCACTAACGAACCTGAAACAGAAATAAAACACACGATTAATCTTCCGGATTATCCGACCAGTTTTGTACGTTTTGTTTATAGCTTGGCTTACGGACAAAGTGAAACCTTAACCGAATCTGTACCAAATAATGGAGGTACACCTCAATTTTGGAAATTATTTAATGAATTGGCAGAAAATAAGTTTCGGGTTGTCAATAATCAAAACCATAACGACAAGCTTGAACAAAAAATACAGTTGCTTCAGTTTTTAAAAGACAATGGCGTTTGGTTGCTCGATTGCAGTATTGTTGGCTTGTATCAAAATGGACAGAAGCCTTCAATGATTGACATGAACGATATTTTAGTTACTTCCTATTTAAATTACTGCAAACCTATTTTATTGGAAGAGCATCCTGAAAATGTTTTAGTTGTCGGGAAAAGTATCTTTACTCTCTTGCAGTTTGAATTAAAACAGCTGGATGCTCATGTTGACTGGATTCATCAACCAAATGCCAGAGTTACTTCAGATAAACGAAAAGATTTAACAAAACTGAGTTTTAATTGCATTTAAAACATTGAGTGAGTTGGGTGTATTGGCAAAGATAAGAGTAGCCTGGCATGTATTATCGAATGCCAAGCTACTCTTGTCTGTGGTGCCGGAAAATAGGGAGTTTAGGTAAGTGAGGTACAAACGAAAACAACAGATTGAAAACAAATGGTGTGGATTTGCAACATCCAATGGATTAATGCCTGACAATTAGTCTTTTAAAGACTCTTGCAATTATTTAATCTTCCCAATTGTCCGCGCCTTCACCAAATCCCCATTCTTAATAACAAACCGCTGATGTCTGCCACCATTCTTTTCGAATAGTTCAACGACCAGTTGTTTTTTATCAGGGATGGTAAATTTCTTAAAAGCAAAAACAGTGCTTTCAGATTCTTTCCCTTTAATTGAAGTCAGGTAATTATAAGTCCGGACAGGTTCTATAATGGTTTCCTGGATTGCTGTTCGTTTGACCACTTTTTTATCGACAATTTTAAATACAAGAAAATCAGTATCGAAAGGAATGTCAGAGGTGTTTTTGATATCAGTGTGGAAGAATAGCAGACCGTTATGGCAAAAAATACCGTGGAGCGAAAACTCAATCCCAAACTGATTACTTTCTGCAAGTTTCCTCCGTTTCCGGTTGGTTTCGTAGATTTTCTCCATAGCCATCCGAACGGTCTGGGGCGATTCATCGCCCAAGTCCGAAAGATGTACCTCCATCGAATTTTCATGCTGATTGCCTATCCTCTCAGCATGAAGAAAATCTTTCATTTCAATATTCAGCTTTTCCGGATTGTCCGAATAGTTCACAATAAAGGAATAAAAACTGCCTTCATCGGTAATTACAGAAAAATTGGTTTCTCCTACAAAATCTTTAATTGCAGCTTTTACCCGGACAACATTCTCAGCTCCTTCGGCTTTTCCGGCAATAATGTTGGGTGAGCCCAAATCAATGTAGGCAATCCCTGAGGGGAAAATCAGATGTACTGTTTTGTCATAGGTCACTTCCATACAATAGGATGGAATAACATTTTTTTTAGGGATAACCTTTGTGTGATCACTTTGTGCTAAAAGGGTGAGCGTTGATATAAAAAGTAAGATGAAAATTATTGTTTTCATTTTGATGGATTTTAAGGATTAAACAATTTGATTTTAATTGGATGGCATCAATAAAAGGCGGTGCCCGGCTTTCAGGGTTACTTTGGTTGTCTGAAGCTTCTTTGAGATATACTTCGATGTTCCCTGGATGAGGCTTCGCCCGACGTCAGAGGCTAATTGCTGTCCAGCAGTTGTACCTTGAGTAATGCTGATACTTGTTCCGGCATCGCGCCCCATGGACGCAGTGATTTCCTTCAGTGCCGTCGTTTCCACAGAACCGGGAATAAACAAGCCCTGCAGACCGTCAATATCATAAGCGGTTAATTGAACCGGAATGATACTGCCATTATTTTCCAGCGACTGTACAACTATTTGCAGTCGTTCCCCCTGAATCTGGGCTATTCCTGTGATCAGCGAATTTACAGGAAGTTCCATACCTCCGGCATCCACCGGTTCAAGCAGGCGAAGTTTTACATTTTGACCGTTAACCAGTGTCTGGGTGCTGTTTACACATGCCCAAACCGTATTCCGGTCTCTCTGTTTGCTTTCGTTTTTCCCGGATATGAAAGAAAAATTGCGGGGTTGTGAAACCTGCCTGATAAACGCTGAATCACTAATATTCTGTTCCAGTGAAGAAACCGTATGATCTGCAACTGACCTGACTGCTTTTAAAGTTTCCTTTTTTTTTGTTTTTACGACCGGCGGAGAAGTCTTTGTTTCTGAACCTTCTTTTGCGACTGCCGGAGCGGATGACTCAGGCATATATTTGGAGGCTAGTTGATATGATTTCTCCATTAACTTTAGCTGTTCATCCATCCGGTCAGGCTGTTCTTTCTGAGCAAGCTGATTTTTTAAGTTTTCTACCTCCTTTTTCAGCTTTTCAGTTTCGGAATCTTCTTTGGGTTTTTCATAGAAATCACCGAGCGTTTGATTAATACCGTGATACGCTGAAGCTGAACGCTGCATTGCCATTGTGGGCTGTTTCGTTCCCGAATACTTTTCTCCCAGAGTTCGTTTGTCCGCTTTACTGTCAGTAACCGATAAATCAAACTTTGCGGGTTCATGCTGCCCGACCATTACAGAAAACTGGTCCAGCGAGCGAACCGGTTTTTCCTCCAAAAGTTTTTCCTGTTCAAAAGCGCTGATTTTGTCTTTTATCAGTTTTCTTTCCCGGGGCACGGGCAGTTCTGTATTTAAGCCCGTTGCCCCTTTGGTTTCACTGCTTTTTTCAGAAGGCCTGAAAATAAGCCAAAGGCTTGCGCCACAAACCGCGAACATCAATGCAAAAACAGCATATTTTTTTAGCTGTTGTTTTTGCTGCGGTTTCAATAAAGTTTTATTGTTTTTGTCCATGAATCACGTCTTTAAGTTTATGAATTAAGCTGTCCTTTGGTAAGTCGAGCGATTTGATATGCTTGATGTCAATGATCTTTCGTACCTCCTGATTATGAAAGGAATTCCAAAGCATGAGGGAAAAGACAGCAATAAAAAGAAAGCACAGGCCCAATACGGCGGGTTTGCGCTTCTTTTGCGGAATCCGTTCACATGTTTTTCGAATGGTATCATCCAGCGCCTGTCTGGATTTGCTGATTCTTTCGCTCATGGCTACCGGTTGATGGTTTGAATATCCCTGTTCTCCTTTACCATAAAATTCTCAATCGTGAAGCCATGCGGATTATTATCGCTTCGCACTGAATTAATCAGGTCGCAGGTGGTAATCAGACTTCGCTCGGTGATGTTACTTTCGCGGATAATAACCTGCCTTGCATAAGTGGAAGCCAGATAAGGATAGTTTCTGAAATCAATCACAACGCTGTCAACCTGAAGTGTTTGATTGATGTTGCCAGAGATAATGCGGTTGAAATACCCCTTTTCGACCAAATCCGTGTAATAGGTATAAACACTTTTATCAGCCAGGAACATCGACCGACTGATGTTGGATTCAATGGCATTTTTATCCGGAGAGAGCGTAAAAAACAGTTCGTGAAAACGCCGGATATGTTCCCGTGCCTCCACAGGACGATTCTGTGACAATTCCTGAGAGAGGGCAAGTATTAACGATTTTCCTTTGTCCAGCACATAGATTTTCTGTCGTTGCCTTTCGGCAAACTGATAGGCGCTGAAAACCGAATAACCTGCAATTCCGGCGCACAGAACAACAAAAACAATCCCGAAAAACCGAATCTGCCTGAAATTCGTTTCGATATTTTTTAATGATTTAAATTCCATAATTGATTCCTTTTATTTCTTTAAAAGTTTTCCGGAAATATTTCCGGCTGAAGCCCCGGCCACACCTGCTGCAACGGAACCTGCCTGGCTTGCCGATGAGCTTACGTTTCTACCGTAATTACCCATACCTCCGGCCATGATAATCCAGTTGGCGACCGTTGGGATGGTGAAATACCCGATGATGCCGATAACCATAAACACGATATACACCCCGTTGGAGGCATCTACCGAATAGCTTGGGTCTGCCTGAAGCTTGTCAATGTCGGACTGTAACATCAGTACCTGAATCCGTGCAAGGATGGAACTAAACAGGTCGGACACCGGAAGCCATAGATAAACCGAGACATAACGCGAGAACCATTGTGTCAAGGTGGATTGGAACCCGTCATAAACACTGATGGCAAAAGCAATGGGGCCAAGAATGGAAAGCACAATCAGAAAGAAAGTGCGGATGGTATCAATAACCAAGGCCGCCGCCTGAAACAGCAATTCCAGAATCTCCCGGAAGAAATCACGGATGCTCCTTTTCATGTTGTACATACCTCGTTCTATGTACATTCCCGACATGGTGGCAAGGTCAGAAGGGCTCCAGCCCAGTTCATCCAACTTTTTGTCGAACTCCTCATCACTCACCAGAAAAGCAGTTTCCGGGTTTCGCTTCATAGCCTCGGTTTCCAGTTGTTCTTTTAATTCGCGGTATTTCTGCATATCGAAAGTCTGGGATTGAAGCATCTGGTTGGTTCCTTTTACCACAGGGCTTAGCACCATATTGATTGTCCCCAAAACCAGGGAAGGGAAGAACATGATGCAAAAGCCAATGGCAAAGGGACGCAATAGCGGATAAACATCAATCGGCTCAGTCCGGGCAAGCGACTGCCACACGCGGGTAGCCACATAAAGCAGCGCACCCAGACCTGCTATCCCTTTTGCCACCCCAGCCATTTCGCTGCATAAGGGTATCATATCCACATAAAGGCTGCGGAGAATCTGATGTAAATTATCGAAATCCATCACCAATACCTTTCGTCAGCATTGCCGTAAAGCGCCAGCATCAGCTGGGTATTGCCTTTCTTTTGCGCTCTCAGGTAGGAAACCGAAAGGTTCTTGTTGGTATAGTAGCGCACCAGGTTCCGGTAGCGCTGTACAGATACATAAACACCGTCGATAACATCAATACGTTCTTTATCTGACATGGAAAGCGAACTGGCGTTGACAATCCCTTTCAGGTCGAGCAACAGGTTACTGCTTTCTTCCAAAAGTTTGGTATAGCCAAAAGCAATGGCACCCAATTCTTCTAAAGTGAAGTTTTCATCCTGAATCATCAGTTGATAGGAATTGATGTAGATATCGGCAATCTCGCCAACCATCAGAATGGTTTCCTGAACTTTACGGGCATCCTTTACCAGGTTGTTCACGGCTTTTAAGGCATCGTAATACTCTTTCCCCTGCTCATATACCTTTTTTACTTCCTGAAAATTCTTGATCACGTTGGAAACTGTATTTGATGTTTGTACAATTTCATTGGCGGTATTGACAATACTTTGGACAAGGTTTATCGGGTCGGTCACTACAAATTGAGCTTTCAGGTTAAACGTGCCGAGCACAATGAGCAGCCCGGCTATAAATAGTCTTGATTTCATGTTACTTAATTTAAATGTAAAAGATTAAGCATTTCGCTTACAGGCAGCCAGTTGTTTGATGGCCAGCTCAATGTTTCCGTCCAGTTTTTCGGTTAACCGGACAAGTTCCAGTTTCTCGGTTTCTTCGGTGGTATAGGTATAATACTCCTCCAAAGAAACTTCGGTGGCATAAACCGCGGACTGAACCCCGCCCAGTCCAATCCAAACCTCTTTGTATTTACGCCGGGGATGGTTGGCCAGATTGATGGAAAGAATCTGCGATTTTTCTTTTTCGTTCAATCCAAGCAATTCCTGGATTGATCCGAACTTATTAATATACTTGCGCTGGTCGAGCAGGATTTTACAATCGGAGTTGTTAATAATGCTTTCCTTGACGATTTCTGAAGCGATAGTATCATCCACTTCCTGAGTTACCACAACAGCCTCGCCAAAGAATTTCCGGACGGTTTTAAACAGGTATTTAATGTATTCTGCCATCCCTTCTTTGGCAATTGCTTTCCAGGCTTCCTCTATTAATATCATCTTGCGGATACCTTTCAACCTCCTCATTTTGTTGATGAAAGCTTCCATAATGATGATCGTAACGATAGGAAAAAGGATTTTGTGGTCTTTAATCTCGTCCAATTCGAAAACAATAAAACGCTTGCCGAGCAAATCCATTTGCTTGTCCGAATTCAGCAGGTAATCGTATTCGCCCCCACGATAATACGGTTCAAGGACATTCAGGAAATTGGCAATGTCAAAATCCTTTTCCCGTACCTTCTTAGCACGGAGCAATTCAGAATACTCTTCCCTGACAAACTCATAAAATGTATTAAAAGACGGAGTTATCCTACCATCCTGATTCAACCTTTCGATATACTGGCTCACCGCATTCGACAAAGCCACCTCCTCTGAGCGCGAAGGAGCTTCTTCCTCATTTTTCCAGAGGGTAAGGATCAGCGTTTTGATGCTCTCCTTTTTTTCAATGTCAAACACACCGTCGTCGGTATAGAATGGGTTAAACGCAATTGGGTTGTCTTCGGTGTAGGTAAAATAAACCCCGTCTTCGCCCCTTGTTTTATACTGAATCAAATCGCACAATCCTTTATAACTGTTCCCGGTATCAACCAAAAGCACATGCGTTCCCTGCTCGTAATACTGCCGTACCATGTGGTTGGTGAAAAAAGATTTTCCGCTTCCAGAAGGTCCAAGGATGAACTTGTTCCGGTTGGTGATGATCCCTTTTTTCATGGGCAGATCGGAAATATCGAGATGCAATGGTTTTCCGGTGAGCCGGTCAACCATTTTTATCCCGACCGGCGATAAAGAATTCCGGTAGTTGGTTTCACCGGTAAAGAAGCACAAAGCTTGTTCGGTGAACGTGTAAAACGATTCTTCGGAAGGGAAGTCTGCCGCATTGCCGGGGATGCCCGCCCAAAATAGTGTTGGGACATCCACGGTGTTGTAACGCGGCTTGCATTCCATCAACGCAATCTGGGAACCGGCATCGTTTTTAATCTGCCTCAGTTCTTCCGGCCTGTCGCTCCATGCCAGCACATTGAAATGAGCCCGCACGGAAACCAGCCCTTTACTGTGCGCTTCATTCAGGTAGTCTTCCAGCCATTGTTTGTTAATCTGGTTGGCACGGCTGTACCTCGAAAGCGAGTGCATGTTCCGCGCCATCTTTTCAAAACGGGAAAGGTTGGCCGAATGGTCGTCAATAAATATGTACTGGTTGTAAATGTGGTTGCACGACAACAACAAGCCCACCGGCGAAGCATAGGAAAGCAGGCAACTACTGCGGTCGGTCGAAAGTTTTTCGTACCGGCTTTCGGTAGTGACTTTTGCCGGCAGGTCATCCAAATCCGAAAGGGTATGAAGTATCAGGGAGTTATCCCCGATTTTCATTTCCCCGGGATTTAAAATAATGTCCTGCAAACAGGTAGTTTGCTCCTGCGAAAGTGAAAAGTATTTCTCCACGATTCCAGGTTCTTTTTCTGTACCGGTAATTTGCTCAGGTGTAAGCCGTGTGAGCCGGATAAAATCACAGTCGTTGATGATCTGCTCAAACTGGTTCACCGCTTCCACAAATCGCAATACGGATTCCTTATTCTTTATCTCTTTTGGAAGAAGAGTACTCCGCCCCAACGAACTAAATGCACTTTGCTGCCTGCTCCGTTCTTTGGATGTTTTTGTCAGGAACAGGTAGCAAGTGTGGTTTAAATACGGACGTTCGTTGAAATGGCGTTCAAACGAAGAACTCAGAAAGCTTAAATTCTCTTCCTGATGTTCAGCTTGGTAATTTTCTTTGATGTACCAGTCCTGTTTTTGAACGATGGAATAATCGGGCAAAACTTTAATCGCCTTGTTCCAGACCAAGTGGATAGCTTCGTATTCTTCCGAAGTGACGGTAAACAATTCCGGCAGTGCAACCTGAAATGCAACAGTAATATCTGCATCCTTACTGATGATGCAGCCCTGTTCAACCGACAGCAAAGGGAACTTGCTTTCAAGTGTGGCAGTTTTTAAAATACTTCTCATGCCGCCCCCTTTCTTTTTAGCGTGAACAGCCTGAGAATACATTTCCGGTTGATAATCCTGCGAGGGAAAGTCCGGGTGGCCTGAAGCTTCATCAAACCGAAACGGCCAAATTTCCGGTTAAGAGAAAATGTCAGCCATACGACGATGAAAGCCGAAGCCAGCCCGGTGAAAATGCAAACCCACTGGTTTATTCCGGTTAGGTACATGATGATAAAAACCACGAATGTACCCAGCAGTCCACCTGCAAAAATGAACAGGTACTGGCTTTGCAGTCCTTTGAACTCTGCCGGTTTATTTACCCCTTTATTAATGAAATATTCTGCCATATCTTTTACAGGAAGAATGAACGCAGGATGGTGGCAGCGACAATCAGGAAGATACAGGCGCCAAACCAGGAGGCTGCAGTTTTTCCGGTATCCGGGTCACCGCTCGAAAACTTTGAATACACTTTTACGCCGCCGATTAGGCCTACAATGGCTCCAATGGCGTAGATTAGCTTAGTCGCCGGGTCAAAATACGAGGTGACCATGCTGGTGGCTTCGGTGATTCCGGCAGAGACGTCGCCCTGTGCAAACAAGGCAAGTACCCAAAATGAAAAGAACAGCGTAAATATGGATTTTAATGAATTAATTTTTGCCATAATGATGTTGTTTTTGCTCCTCCTTTGAAAACAAGAAGAAGCGGTTTTTACTAATTTTAATGACATCTCTTGGGGTGATGTGGTGAAACCCACGGGATAGAACGGGCTTTACCCGTAATCTTTTTCCTTCATATTTTTCAGAATTTGGTTCATACTCGGGCAGACTTTTTCCTGCCTGGAACCAAATCTAAAGGCTTAAATCACTGAAAAATAAAAAGTGGAGTATGTGGAAGTGTGTGGCTGCGTTTGGCTTTTGTTATGGAATGAATTACTAATTTTAATGCCAACTTACTTCAGCAAAACGCATTTATCGTTGATTGGTGTCATTAATGTGACATTTCTAATGGCTCTTGTAACAGCAACTCTTAGAAGTCTTTGAGATTTATACAATTCATTCTTGTCTTCAGGTTTATAGACAATACGGCTATTGTAGATTCCTTCATATATTATTACTTCATCAAATTCTTTGCCTTTGGCTTTATGGATTGTCATTATTTGAATTCCTTTAGGAACAGTAGAGGTTTTACTGAAATGCTCCTGTAGTAATGCACTCCTCACTAGAGAAATGGCTCCTTTGTAATTCCCTCTTTCTCTCCAAAGTTCTGAAAGCCCTGATTGAAGAACAGAACCTTTATGTAAAAGCCTTAAGTATAACGAATCATGTTCAACGGATTTCAACATTTCTGAATTAGATTTCTTTATAATATCTCTGACTAAAATCCAGTCAGATGAAGGATTTCCAGAGAATTGTAATTGAGAACATTCGTGTGAAATAGTAATGCAGTCAGTTATAATATTTGCATTACTACTACCTCGTACTTTTCCTGTATTTAAATACTCTATCAAAACTTTTGAAAGTTTTAGGTCGGCTTGGGTAATATTTCCGGCTCCTTTTCTACCTCTGATATAGTCAACTAAATGGTAAATTAAACGATTTTTAATTTCCAAGTCTGCCTCGCCTTGTTCCATCAGACCGGCAATGAGGACTGCCGACAACGCAAGAGCTTCTTTTTCCAAGGCTACTTCGTGCTTTAGTATGGGATAAGATTTCCCATTTTTAAGATTTTGCCTTTTTGAAAGACAATCTGATACTTGAAGCATGAGCTGTTTACTTGGAACTAATATTGCGAGTGACCATTCGCTTGTACCTTTATTAAGCCGCTGCATGGCTAGTAATACCTCCAGTTTTACCTGATTATGAACCTCAGGTATATTTGCATAGTATTTTATACTAACATTTTGATAGGTATTTCCGTTTATATTTCCAGCCAATAAATCATTCCCAAACTTTAAGATATCAGTACCGTTACTTCGGTTATTTTCTTTTTCAAAATCGAATATTGATGGATGAAAATCATCAATGTAATCTTTAATTCTTTTAGGATCAGCCCCTCGGAATTCATATATTCGTTGTTCCGGATCAGCGAGAGCAATAATTCGACTTCTATTCCCTAACCGCTTTATAAGCAGCCACTCATGATAATTTGTATCTTGAAACTCATCCAATATGATGATGGGATACGTGTCACAATAAATACTAGTTAAGATTTCGCTATTAACAAACAGATTAGCAGAGTATTCCGCAAACAAATCAAAATGTAATATCCCATCTTCCCAAAAGAGTCTTTGTTTTTCTTTTACAAGTTCTTGCTCATCTTTTATTTCAGCTAATTTTGCCGCGGCATCAGGAGGAGGTAAAAGTTTGATTCTTTTCACGCCATTCAAAAGATAGCCATGGGATTTAAGAATCTCCCAGGTAAATCCGTGATAAGTATTGATTTCGATATTCCGTTTTATATCTATATCAAAGCCCATTTCTGAGATTTGTTCTTCGACCCGGGATACTGTTGCACGGGCAAAACTTAGAAACAAAATTTTCTGCCCAGATTTAAGTATATTTTTCTGAATTTCATATTTTGCTTTTATCAAAGCAATTGTCGTTTTCCCAGATCCAGGTCCTCCAAGTACAAGTAAATTACCATCTTGAGATAATAATTTCTGCTTTTGTTCCGACAAATCAAACACGGGTAGAAGTTTAGGATTTTTTAATTTTTCTATTGATATCTTTTATTGTCGTTACAATAAATTCAGGCATTTCTTTTCTTTTACACCTAAATAGTAGTTCTGCTGCATCTCCCGAGCCTTTTCTGCCTTTAAGAAATTTGAGCATTATAGGTTTTATTTCGTCTCCAGTCATTGTGTCATCAGGTTCTGGTTGAATATGTGTTGGCCAATCCCCCAATTTAACAAGATTAAGCGCATACTTTTTCAAGATTTTAGTTGAAATTCCATTGATGATTACGTTTTCAAATCCTTTCTCGGGAGCTTCATAGCAATGGTCAACACAAGATTCTATTTTTTCTAAATCCTCTTTTGTCTGTTGATCAAAAACCGCAAATACTTCTTTCCCCAAATTTCTAAAGTATTCTCCAAATTTCGCTATTGATGAATCTGTTTCCGCATTTATAAAAGCTATCCCTAGAGTATCGAAGTTTCTGTACTTGTCTGGTTTCAGAAGATTCAATTTTTTTGCACAGGCTGGAAAAGAATCGTACTCAGTTCTACCTTCTGCAATTAATACCCTTCGAGCAAGAAGCCCTTCACACAACCGTTTCCTAAACTCTTCACGATAAAATTTTTGTTTAACAGGAGGATTAGCTGATGTGCCTCTTAGATTTCCGTCTGATTCTCTTTTTATTACCAATATTTGTTCTGGTGGAAATTCCTCTAATATATACGGAGAATGAGATGTAAAAATGGCTTGTGCCGATTTTTGAATAATACTACTTATTATCCTCTTTTGGGTATACGGAGGTATGGCAATTTCAGGCTCTTCCATTGCAAAAATTACGTTTTGTTTTAATTCTGCAATCATCGAAAGCAAAGTGAGTACTAGTGCATTTATGGTTCCGGTACCCTGATGCTGAAAAGGGGCTGAATACTCCTCTCCTTTACTGTTTTTTGCGCCTGTTCCGATAAATACAGTCAGTATCTTTCTTAAATGGGAACGGGTCATCTCTGATACCTGTAATTTGGGATTCTCCGCCCATTCGACAGGAACAATATCCCTTGTAGCAGATTGAATACTTTCCAATATTTCTGAAATCCCAAGCTCGGGATTATCTGCAACAGTTAATTGACGCAATTGGCATAATACGTCTTCCCACATTTGTGGCCGAATTTCTTTAAGCTTCAAGATAATGTCAAGTAAAGAACCTTTATCAAGACTTAAAGCACGAGAACCAGTTCTTATGGTTCTTAAATAAATGAACCCACATAATCGCTTATCTCGAGTTCCAAATTTTGGCAGCTCTAATTCGTCGCTAATTGGTGAACAAAAAAAAGTATTCCCATAGAAGTCATCCTCCTCTTTATCATACCCCCCTTTAAAACAAACTCTTAATGCCGGTTTGACATTCTCATCGTCTGTTACTGCCACTGGAGGACTATCAATCAATTCTTTGTCTTCTATATCCCACCATTCTAAATGATTACGAAAATGTCTTAGTTGTTCTTCATTCAAATCAATAATTAGTGCTTCTATTTCTATAATGATGCTATTCTCTGCTGGACCGATATAATCTCCGGCGTAAAAATCATGTTCATCGATTATAGGATATCGTGATAACCTTTCAGGACCCAAAACGAGGTCAATAGCCTCAATAATGGTTGACTTTCCGACATTATTATCACCAACTATTACAGTATGGCCATTGAAAATTAATTCGGCATTTTTTATCCCTCTAAAATTTTTTATTGATAAAGATTCTATTTTCATAAGAGAGTCTGGTTTAAATCAGGCGTATTTTATTGACATATAAGTTATTAGTGCGATTATAAATCTTTAATAAAAGTAATAATATTTTCGATTTATTTTTTTCGTTGTCAAATATATTGCTCAATATTAAATTCATTTACTCTATTATCCGACCTCGCACCATTTGTATTCTGCCCCAACTTCCCTAAATGCAAATCAATCAGCTCTACAATCCGCTTTTGATAAGCCGGAGAAGAGAAAGCCATTTGTTCAACCCATTGGGTATTGTCGCTTTCGTGAAGCAGCTTTCCTGTTTTGGCCGGATTTTGAGGTTTGGTGCTACCAACGTCGTTAACCACTTCCATCATTTCTTCAAACGTAAGGTCAGAAAAAGATTCAGCGGTAAGCCCCAGTTGTTCCAGCTCTTCCTGCTCCTCAACAGAACTTATATCAGGCTCGTATACCAGCGGCACTTCAATATCCATTTTGCCCGATGAGTCGGCTTCTGATATAGAACTTTTCCCGGCAGTCAGTACAAACGTACTTTTGCCAATGATTCCTTCCGGGATATACTTTTCAGGTGTCCTTTCTCTTTCACCTACAGTTGTTTTCGTTTTGTTCCATCCTTTCAGCAGAAGGATAAAAAGAACCAGGATTGCGGTAACTAAAATAAATTCAGCCATATCAAACCGTTTTGAGGTTAAAAAATATCCTTATTCTTTTCATTATATAGCTTGACGATGTCCTCCTGAAAGTCTTCAAAGTGCTGGCTCAGCACATTGTCGATGTAATCAAAAATTGTGATTTCATCGTTGCCAATCACTCGCACAATCTTTTGAATCCGCTCGTGGTATTCCTGCCGGATGGGAACATGCTTGCCAAACCGTGCCTTGCTGTCGGTTTGCCGGATAAAATGAGATAGGTAATCGGAAGAAACTTCGGTCTTCCTGACCTTTGGCTTAATTGTGGCCTTTTCAGTTTTTTGCTCTGTGGACTGTTGACCGTTCTGAATAGTCGAGATCAAATAGGCTTCATCAATCTCTTCCGGATTATATTGCTTGCGTGTCATAAGTTCACTGTTTTATCGTTTGCAGAATTTCGGTGGCCAATGCATCAAGGTTACTGCCTTTCAGTAAAGAGTTGTGAGCAGGAAACAGAGTAGAACGAAAAACCGGTTTGTGTCCCGAGGTAAGCTCCCGCCTGAAACGCTTCGAATCGGGGACAAATGTTTTCAGGATATTAAGTCCCAGTTCGCCAATCACATTCTCATAAACTTCGTAGAGTTCGCTTTTCTCCCGACCGTCCACCATATTCCAGATAAGATACAGACCTTTGATATTGCTTTTCCCCACACTTATCAGGTTTTCGTTCAGCATGGAAGCAAATTTCAAAGTGCTCTCCAGTACCACCCTGTCGGCGCTAACCGGTGAAAAGATATAGTCCATTCCGGCCAGCGTTTTTACAACTCCTTTGCTATTCAGTGTTCCCGGAAGGTCGAAAAAGATAATGTCGGGTTGATTGGCCGCTTTTTCAATCAATTTCCCGGCGGTTGCTATGGCATTTTCCGGCAGACTCTTTTCAACCGGGTAAGCTTTTCGCTTCAGCGTGGTAAACTGCTCATAAGCCATTTGCTTGTAATAGTTGTCCTTCATTACCTGATCCATATCGCGCTGACGCATTTCAGCAATGCTGTGCTGCGGGTAGTCGCAATCCACTACGGCAATTTCCAATCCCAGCACATAATGCAGATAGCTCGACATTAAAATGGTGAAAGCTGATTTGCCCACTCCTCCTTTTTGAGTGCTGAAGGCAATAAATACTGTTTCCTTTTCCATGTTGCTTATTTTATTGGTTAATGATGTAATCGTTCTATCGTTTGCCTTTTCAACTAATCATTTCATTGCCTAATCAATCGAATACCTGACTAGATAAATGCCTGTTTAAATATTTCATTGTTTAAGCGTTCCAACGTTTAAATACTTCAGCGAACCGAACTTCAATTATTGCAGTCATCGAACAAATGAATCAATAAGCTCCTGAACGCAGGAGGTTTCAATTGAATGAATAAATAAGCCCTGATTTGTTCGCCTGAATATTCGTTGTTTCATTTCTTTAATCAAGGTTTTGTACAGCAAATGAAGGGATAAAACCCATCGGAAATCTGGTTCGGAAAGTGACTGGCACTGTTTGTCACCAACTGTCTGCTTTTGGCGTTTTCCGGAATAATTGCCAGTCAAACTACTCCCCATACCTTTGCCCGCAGTGAAAATCTGAGCTAAAACAATGAGCTAAAACAATGAGGCTGCAAGCATTAAAATTTACCAACGCTAAAAGAGTGTGCACAGGCACACGGCAAGTTGTGTTTTGAGGTCCTCAAAACGTTTTCAGTACCTGAAAACAACTTGCCCTGTTGGGGAAAATCACCATCCGAAGTCGGTGATTTTTAATAAGCATTTTTGTAAACGTGTAATGTCTAAAACAGATACCTATGACAACCGAAAGCAAGAGAAAACACAAAGGCGGGCGGAAGCAGAAAACAAACCCGTGCAGCCACCGCTACTCGATAAACCTGAACGATGAAGACAACGCCCGGTTTCTGTCGCTGTTTGAGGCTTCAGAAATGAAAGTCAAAGCCCATTTTATCACGGTCTGCCTGTTTGAAAAGCAGGTGAAAGTGGTAAAGATTGACAAGGGGACGTCAGATTTTTACATGCGCCTGACCAACTTTTATGGCCAGTTCCGGGCAATTGGGGTAAATTACAACCAGGTTACCAAAGCCATCAAGAACAATTTTTCGGAGAAAAAAGCACTGGCATTTTTAGGCCAACTGGAAAAAGCGACTCTGGAACTGGTTGCGATCAACAAACAGGTGATGGATTTAACCCGCGAATTTGAGGAAAAATGGTGGCAAAAATAAGTTCGGGAAGTTCGTTGTACAGCGCACTGGCGTACAACCATCAGAAGGTAAATACCGATTGCGCCAAAGTGATTTTTACCAATAACATGGTGGAGCCAAAGGATGGAAACTTCAGCATCGGGATTTGTACAGGTTCGTTCGAACCCTATCTGCTGGCCAATAAGAGAACGGAAAACCCGGTTATTCACATCTCTTTAAACCCTGACCCAAAGGACAAATTAAGCGATGAACAGTTAGCTCAAATTGCCGAGGAATACATGCAAAAGCTGGGTTACGGGAATCAGCCTTTTGTTGTTTACAAACACGAGGACATCGACCGCCATCATATCCACATTGTTTCGGTCAAGGTGGATGAAACCGGAAAGATGATCCGGGATAATTTTCAGCATCGTTTGTCGATGCGGATTTGCCGCGATCTGGAACGGAAATACGGATTGATTCCGGCCAATGAAAAGCAAAAAGTGGAAGGTTATTCAATAAAAGTAGTTGACCCGAAGAAAGGCAATATCAAGCAGCAAATTGCCAATGTCGTTCGGACAGTTTCACAAACCTGGCATTTTCAATCCTTCAATGAGTACAAAGCTTTGCTTTCCGTCTATAACGTGCATGTTGCCGAAGTGAAAGGAGAACGCCAGGGAAAATTGTACACCGGAATCGTTTATGCTGCGTTAAACGAGAAAGGTGAAATTTTCGGAACACCTATTAAATCTTCGAAGTTTGGCAAACAGGCCGGAAATGATGCGCTTCAGAAACGGATCGAAAAATCGAAAGAAGTTATCAAAACCAACAACCTCAAAGAAAGCCCGAAAGCAGTTATTTCAAAGTCGCTGAAATCATGCAAAAGCAGAGCTGATTTTGAAAAACAACTTTTAAAAAACCAGATTTCAGTTTTGTTCCGCGAAAATGAATCGGGGCGTATTTATGGCGTGACATTTATCGACCACCGGCAGAAGTTTGTTTTTAATGGTTCTCGTTTGGGGAAAGAATTTTCTGCCAATGCCTTTGAGCAAAAATTCGACAAAGAAAAAAACTTTATAGAACAGGAAAAGTCTCCGGAATCTACATCGCCACAATCCACGTTTGCCCCAGACTCAATATTTGATAAAATATCCGGCTTATTGACTATCGACAGCCGTGGTGAGAACCCTGAAGAAGAAGACTTTATCCGAAGAATGAAGCGAAAGAAAAGAAGAAAACGAAAACTATAAGGTATGCAAAACGAAGACGACATAAGGAGCCTTGCCAAAATAATCGAATTAATTAGGGGTGTCAGCATCCTGATTCTTATTATTCACATCTATTGGTTTTGTTATGAATTTCTGGCAGAATTGAACGTGACGCTGTCAGTTATTGACAAAATTCTGCTGAATTTCCAAAGGAATACCGGCCTGTTCTCACAACCTGTCTGGACAAAATTGGTGAGCATTGGATTGCTTGCTATCTCTTGTATGGGTATCAGGGGCGTTAAGGAAGAAAAGATAACATGGGGTAAAATATCGGTCTTTCTGATTTCAGGATTCATTCTTTTCTTTTTCAATGGTTTAATAATCAGACTGCAATACCCAATCTCTCTAAAATGCAGCTTTTACGTGCTGACCCTGGCCATCGGTTATATTTTTCTGTTAAAAGCCGGGTTATGGATGAGCCGGTTGATTAAAAACAACCTGATGGAAGATGTCTTTAACATGGAGAATGAATCGTTTATGCAGGAAACCCAGTTAATGGAAAACGAATATTCCGTGAACTTTCCCACACGCTTCAGCTATAAAAGGAAAACCTACAATGGGTGGATTAATGTGGTAAATCCGTTTCGGGCGAGCATTGTTTTGGGGACTCCGGGTAGCGGAAAATCCTATGCCATCATCAACAATTACATCAAGCAGCAAATTCAAAAGGGATTCAGCATGTATATCTACGATTTCAAGTTTGATGACTTGAGCGTTATCGCATACAACACTTTACTGAAAAACACGGACAAATACGAGCAACCGCCTAAATTCTACGTGATAAATTTTGACAACCCGGAGCGGAGCCACCGATGTAACCCGATTGCCCCGGAATTTATGACTGATATTGCTGATGCTTATGAATCAGCCTATACCATCATGCTGAATCTGAACAAAACATGGATTCAGAAGCAGGGTGACTTTTTTGTGGAATCGCCAATTATTTTACTCACTTCAATCATCTGGTATTTGAAAATCTACCAAAACGGGAAATACTGCACATTCCCTCATGCCATCGAATTCCTGAATAAAAAGTACGCCGACATTTTTACCATTCTCACTTCATACCCGGAACTGGAGAATTATCTTTCACCGTTCATAGATGCATGGGAAGGTGGCGCTCAGGATCAATTGCAGGGACAGATTGCCAGCGCAAAAATCCCGCTTTCGAGAATGATTTCGCCGCAACTGTACTGGGTAATGTCGGGCAATGATTTCACGCTGGACATCAATAATCCGAAGGAACCTAAAATTCTTTGCGTGGGCAACAACCCCGACCGCCAGAACATCTATTCCGCCGCTCTGGGCTTGTACAATTCCCGGATTGTAAAGCTGATAAACAAGAAAGGTCAACTCAAAAGCTCTGTAATTATTGATGAACTTCCAACCATTTATTTTCGGGGACTGGATAACCTGATTGCCACTGCCCGAAGCAACAAAGTAGCTGTTTGTCTGGGATTTCAGGATTTTTCGCAGCTAAACCGCGACTATGGAGACAAGGAAGCCAAAGTGGTAATGAATACGGTTGGAAATATTTTTAGTGGGCAAGTGGTAGGAGAAACAGCTAAAACCTTATCGGAGCGGTTTGGAAAGGTCCTTCAAAAGCGACAATCGATGACCATCAACCGGCAGGATAAATCCACTTCGATCAATACCCAGATGGACACGCTGATTCCGGCTTCAAAGATCAGCAACCTCACACAAGGCATTTTTGTCGGGGCTGTTTCCGACAACTTCGACGAACGCATTGAGCAAAAGATCTTTCATGCAGAAATTGTGGTGGACAACGAAAAAGTAGCCAAAGAAACCGCCGCATACAAGCCAATTCCGGTTATTACAAATTTTACCGATGAGGATGGGAAAAACCATTTGCAGAAGGAAATAGAATACAACTATCGGCGTATAAAAGATGAAGCGGCACAAATTATTTTGGATGAACTGGAAAGAATAAAGAAAAAGTAAGAGCATCACATCATTATAAAGCATTGTTGCCAACAATTAAAGCACAATGTCACTAAGTAATTTTGTATATTTATCGTTCAACTAAAATTAAATTCTCGGAGCCGAATAATGCTGATCAACCAGTCAATAATAACAGATATAAAATCCATTATCGCCCAGTCGCGGGATAACGCAGTCCGTGCGGTTGATCATCAGCGGACATTGATGTACTGGCACATTGGCAAGCGTATTTTTGAAGAAGAGCAGGAAGGGAAAGACCGTGCAGATTACGGAAAGTACCTCACAGAATACATTGCCAGCGAATTGGAGCCGGAGTTTGGAAGTGGCTTTTCGAAACGGCAAATAGAGTTGTTCCGGCAGTTTTACCGCACATTCCCAATTACGAATACACTGTATTCGCAATTAAGCTGGAGCCAATACAAGCTGCTGATACGTTTAGATGCCCCGGAGCAAAGGGAATTCTATATTGCTGAAACAATAAAGAATAACTGGACAGTACGACAATTGGAACGCCAGATTTACAGCAATTTGTACGAACGCCTTTTGGTGAGTAACAACAAGGAAAGCGTCCTGGCAGTTGCCAAAAGCGAAAAACAACCTTCCGATGCCAAAGAGATTATCAAGGACCCGATGTTCCTGGAATTTCTGGGATTGAAAAGAGAATCCTCCTTCTACGAACGCGATTTGGAATCGGCCATCATCATTCATTTGCAGGAGTTCTTGTTGGAGTTGGGCAATGGGTTTTCGTTCGTGGCCAGGCAAAAGCGAATACATATAGAGGGTGATGAATTCTTTGCGGATTTGGTATTTTATAACCGGCTGTTACAATGCTTTGTAATCATAGAAATCAAAACGACCAAACTCACCCATCAGGATATTGGCCAGTTGCAGATGTACGTCAATTATTACGACCGCATTGAAAAGCTGCCACTGGAAAACCCGACCATCGGTATTTTGCTTTGCGCCAGTAAGAATGATGCAGTTGTACGATTTACCTTGCCCGAAGGACAACGGCAAATTTTTGCCAGTCAGTACAAGCTTTACCTGCCGACAGAACAGCAATTACTGAATGAGGTAAATAAAGAGTTGGAGAGTTTTGAGGGGAAAGGAAGATAAGAACGAGAAAAATAGACTCCATTACTGTCATCCAGAAAAGAAAAGGTGAATTGGGGATTTCGGGAGTGTAAATTAAACTCTGTCCGATAATTTATTCATACAAATCAAAACTACTTTTTTTTTTTGATTCCAACTCTTAAATGCTTTTTTGAACCTGGAATAAAATTGGACAAGGGCGGCGGAGGTACGGAGCCGTTTATATACCCTTGACCGATTTTAGATCGGGTTATTTCTTTGCATTTTAGATTGGTAATCAAAGGTCTATGATCATTCGGTCTCCAAATCGGATATACAGTTGCTGCGCTGTTATTGCCCAATTTTGAAGCGGCTGCGTCCATTT
>Ga0154413_1116_pt9 | contig 42231 bp, 30 predicted proteins | sample RifGroB2_FD_115917 | JGI IMG/M metagenome (GOLD analysis project Ga0154413, IMG submission 115917) | Bacteroidetes bacterium GWB2_41_8 | reverse complement strand
TTTTTAAGTGGGATGCTTACAGGGATGAAGCTCTCGTCAATCAGGCTTTTTCGGCCGCTGAAATTCTTCAGAAGACATTGGCTGAAAAGGAAAAAGAACTCGAAAAAGTTGCTGCCGATCTGGAAAAGGAAGCATCAAATAAAGAGAAATTTCAGGCGGAAATTGAGAAAATAAAAACTTCGCTGGTTGTTGCGCAAACTGAAATCAAAACGCTTTTTGAACAAATCAGGCTAACAAATGCTGCCGATTACCATACAAAAACTGCGGCAGAAATCGAAACAGAAAGTCTGTCGCTTTTGCAAAAGCATGCTGCATTGGAAAAACAGTTCAGTGAACTGACTACTAAACTTACCGATCTCCGGAAAACGAAAGACACCGTCAGCGGCAGTTTGGAAGCCAACCGGAAAGAACTTTTTCAGGAACAGGAAGCCAATTTGGTAATTCAGAATGAACTGACCGACCGCCTGAAAAAAAGCAGTTATGCAAACATCGAAGAGATCAAACAGATTCTGGCACAGGAAATTAATCTGGAACTTCAGAAACAACAATTGGCTGATTTCAGACAGCAACTGATGTTGTTGCAGAATCAACTTGCCCAGACCCAAAGTGAGATTGGAAACCGCGCTTATGACGGCGAAGCTCATCAGAAACTGGTGGCTGAAATTGCAGCAATCGGTGAAAACATGAGTCGGAAAAATCAGGAATTGGGGAAAGTGGAACAATTGCTGAAGAAGTTGAAAAGCGATCTGGAAAGTCAGGCGCAACTACGCAAAGAGCTTGAAAACCTGGAGTTACGGGCCGAAAATATCAAAACCATGAAATCGCTGTTCAAGGCCAGCGGTTTTGTGAATTACATTTCGTCGGTTTACCTGCAGAATTTGTGCAATGCGGCCAACGACCGGTTTTTTCAGCTCACACGCCAGAAACTGAGCCTTGAAATTACCGATGACAATAACTTCCTGATCCGCGATTTCCTGAATGGCGGCAAGGTTCGCAGTGTGAAAACTTTATCAGGCGGACAAACCTTTCAGGCGGCATTGAGCCTGGCTTTAGCTTTGGCCGACAATATCCAGAAAATTACCGATTCGAACCAGAATTTCTTTTTCCTTGATGAAGGATTCGGTTCACTCGACAAAGATTCGCTGGCAGTGGTTTTCGATACGCTTAAATCGCTTCGGAAGGAAAATCGCATTGTGGGCGTGATTTCGCACGTGGAAGAAATGCAGCAGGAAATTGACACACACCTGCGGATTGAAAATCATGAGGAAATGGGCAGCCGGATTTTGGTAAGTTGGGGATAAAAGACAAAAGCCGCCCTTCTTTCGAAGTAGCGGCTTTTGATAAATATTTGGAATTGGTTTTATTTCTTCCAGAGTTTTTCCATTTCTTCCAGCGTTTTTCCTTTGGTTTCAGGAACCATTTTCCAAACAAAAAAGAACGAAAGCAAACTCATCAAACCGTAAAAGCTGTAGGTAAGTCCACCGCTAAATTCCATCATGGCCGGATAGGTTGACGAGATAAAGTAGTTGGCAGCCCACTGTGCTGCAACTGCAATGGCAATGGCACGTCCACGTATTTTATTCGGAAAAATTTCAGAAATCAACACCCAGCAAATCGGTCCCCACGACATCATGAAAGATGCGGTGTAAATAATAATAAATACCAATGTGCTGATACCAATTACTTTAAAGAAAGCCAGACCTCCAATGGCAAACATACCGATGGCCATCCCGATCGAGCCAATCATCAGCAGGATTTTGCGTCCGTATTTATCAACGGTCATAATAGCAACAACGGTAAAAATAACGTTGATCAGCCCCATCACCACTGTTTGCAGCATCGATGAATCTTTGGCTGCTCCCATGCTTTCGAAAATACGTGGTGCATAGTAGAGTGCAACATTAATTCCCACAAATTGCTGAAATACAGATAACAGGATGCCAATAATGATGACCACTTTCCCGAAAGCAAATAGCTTTTCTGAAGCAGCTTCCACTGATTTTTTAATATCAGTCATAATCAGTTTTGCCTGTTGGAGACCGTTGATTTTGGTCAGGATTTCCAGCGCTTTTCCATCGCGATTGGTCATTGCCAGATAGCGGGGCGTTTCAGGAACAAAAAACAAGAGTACTGCAAATATTCCGGCGGGAATTGCTTCCGAGAGAAACATCCATCTCCAACCAGTTTCATTTATGAACTCTATACTTTTTCCTTGTGCAATAAAATAGTTGACAAAATACACGACCAGCATACCAAAAATGATAGCGAACTGGTTGATCGAAACCAAACGTCCGCGAATATCAGCCGGTGCTATTTCTCCAATGTACATGGGAACTATGGCTGATGCGAGTCCAACGCCAATTCCACCGATTATGCGGTAAAAATTGAACATGTACAGCAATCCCATAGTTGGTTCGCCTTTTTGGAAGAACAGGAATTCAGGAAATCCAGATCCCAATGCCGAGATAAAGAATAAAAATCCGGCAAGCATCATGGCTTTTTTCCGGCCCAACTTTAAAGAAAGAATACCCGAAAGCATCCCGCCGATAATGCATCCGATTAGCGCGCTCGAAATGGTTGCCCCATGAGCAAGTGATCCGAGTCCGAGTGGTGTAATCAGGTATGCCTGAACCGATTTTTCTGCGCCTGAAATTACGGCAGTGTCATATCCAAACAGAAGACCACCCAGTGTTGCCACCAGGGTGATCCCCGCAATGTATAACGTGTTGCGATCTTTCATTGGATTAGATGTAGCAGTTGATCAACTGTTCCAACATTTCCTGTTTGCCGCTGGTCTGTTTTGGCTCGCCAACTTCTTTGGCAACATTGTACAAATCAACCAATTTTAATTTTCCTGCTTCATATTCAGCGCCTTTTCCTGAATCGTAAGAAGCATAACGGTTAGCTTTAAGTTTCAAATAGTCAGAATCTTTCAGCAATTTGTCGGCGATAACCAACGAACGCGCAAATACGTCCATTCCTGAAACGTGTGCGATGAAAATATCTTCCAGATCGGTTGAATTACGACGGGTTTTAGCATCGAAATTGATACCTCCTGTTGTGAATCCACCAGCCTGAATGATTTCAATCATGGCTTCTGTAATTTCATAAATATTGGTTGGGAATTCATCTGTATCCCATCCGTTTTGGTAGTCACCCTTGTTGGCATCGATTGAACCAAAGAATCCCTGGTCGCGGGCAGTGCGTAATTCGTGAGCAAAAGTATGACCAGCCAAAGTAGCGTGGTTCACTTCAATGTTCATTTTGAAATCGTTTTCCAAACCGTGGGCTTTCAGGAAGCCAATAACAGTTTGTGTATCGAAATCGTACTGATGTTTCATTGGTTCCATTGGTTTTGGCTCAATCAGGAAAGTTCCTTTGAATCCCAATGAACGGGCGTGATCGCGGGCTGCAGCAAGGAATTTACCCATGTGATCCAGTTCGCGTTTGGTATCGGTGTTGTGCAGGCTCATGTAACCTTCGCGACCTCCCCAGAATACGTAGCTGGTTCCGCCCAAAGCGATGGTAGCTTCCATGGCGTTTTTAACCTGAACAGCTGCATTGGCCAACACTGCAAAATCAGGATTGGTTGAAGCACCATTCATATAACGTGGAGCTGAAAATACGTTGGCTGTTCCCCAAAGTAATTTAATCCCTGTGGCTTCCTGACGTTCTTTGGCGAAGTCGATCATATTGGCCAAACGTTTTTCAATTTCGAAAACCGATCCGTCACCAACAACATCGGTATCGTGGAAACAATAGAAAGGAGCGCCAATTTTGCTTATGAATTCGAAAGCAGCATCCATTTTTTCTTTGGCGGCTGTCATCGGGTCAGCAGCGCCAACCCAAGGAAAAATCTGTGTTCCGGGGCCGAATGGATCGCCACCATCGCCGCAGAATGTGTGCCAGTAAGCAACTGCAAAACGAAGATATTCCTTCATAGTTTTGCCTAAAACTACCTGATTGGCATCGTAATATTTGAATGCCATTGGATTTTTCGACTGTGGTCCCTCGTATTTGATCTGATCAATACCTGGGAAATACTCTTTGTTTCCTTTAAAAGCTGTCATTGTGTTTTGTATTAGAGCCCCCTCTAGCTCCCCCGGAGGGGGAGAACCAAAAGAGGCGCGTTATTAATTAAGTGAATTTTTTATATCGCAGTCCTTACTCCCCTCCTTCGGAGGGGTTGGGGGAGGCTTTTACAAAGCTCTCTCCAATTGCTGTTTCCAGTTTTGGTAAGCTTCTTCGTATTCTGCTTTTTTGCTCAAATCAGGTGAAATGGTATCCAGTTTTTTCAGGCTGGCAAAAGCTTCTTTGGCCGATGCGTAATATCCCGATCCGATTCCGGCGCCACGTGCTGCACCCACCGATCCGTCGGTATTGTACAATTCGATGGTAGCTCCGGAAATTCCGGCCAGTGTTTCGCGGAAAATAGGAGAGAGGAACATGTTGGCTTTTCCGGCGCGGATGACCTGTGCTTTGATGCCAATTTCTTCCATAATTTCCATTCCGTATTTGAACGAGAAAACGATTCCTTCCTGAGCCGCGCGGAAAAGATGAGCTTCAGTATGAGTATTGAATCCCAATCCTGAAATTTGAGCGCCAATATTTTTATTCCGGAGAACACGTTCAGCACCGTTCCCAAATGGAAGAATGCTCACACCATCTGATCCGATGGCCACTTCGGCAGCTTTATGGTTCATTTCTTCGTACGAGAAAGCTTTGTTCCCAACGTTTTTATTCAGCCACGAATTCAGAATTCCGGTTCCGTTGATGCAGAGTAAAACTCCCAAACGGTTGGCTTCAGAAGTGTGATTCACGTGCGCAAACGTATTTACCCTTGAATATGGATCGTATTTTACTTCACCGCTCACGCCATAAACAACTCCAGAAGTTCCGGCAGTGGTAGCAATTTCGCCCGGATTCAGCACGTTCAGCGAAAGTGCGTTGTTGGGTTGATCACCGGCACGGTAACTGATTTTTGTTCCTTCGGCTAAGCCTAATTCGGCAGCAGATTTGGCATTCACTACACCTTGGACCGAAAATGTCGGAACAATTTCTGGAATGAACGATTTTTCGAAACCGTAATAATCGAGCAGCATATCGGCCACCGCATTTTCCTTGAAATTCCAGAGGATTCCTTCTGATAAACCGCTGGCGGTGGTTTTAATTTCGCCTGAAAGTTTCATGGCAATGTAATCGCCCGGCAGCATTATTTTATCGATTTTGGCATACAATTCAGGCTCATTGTCTTTCACCCATTTTAGTTTGGAAGCGGTAAAGTTTCCGGGCGAATTGAGCAGATTGGCCAAACAATTTTCTTCGCCCATTTCGGCAAAAGCCTTGTTTCCGAATTCGGCAGCACGGCTATCGCACCAAATTATTGAAGGACGCAATACGTTCTGGTTTTTATCGACCACTACCAATCCATGCATCTGGTAAGAGATACCGATTGAGTCTATGGCTTTCGGGTCGATCTTTGCAGCGGCCAATACTTCACGCAGAGCCAGTTTCAGGTTTTCCCACCAGTCTTCCGGCGCCTGTTCTGCCCAACCTGCTTGCTTAGCCACAATTTTCATTTCCTGTTTCGGGTAAAAGGCCGAAGCGACGCAATCGCCTGATTGTCCGTTGATCAGCGAAGCTTTTACTGAAGAACTACCTATGTCGAATCCGAGTAAATACATATCAATAAGTTAAAAGTTTAAAGTCAAAAGTTCAAAGTTGTTCTTGTTTTTGGTTATTCTACATTGGCTATTTTAAAAAGTACCAACATCCAATAACCAATTTTTAATACCCAGAATTTCCCCTTATTTGGGTGAGATAAGGCTTTCTTTTTGTTGAACCGTTCTGTTCTGGTATGCTCGGCAAAACTAAGTCATGCAATTTCATTCTCAAAATTAGAAATACTGTTTTAAAACATTAATTAAAGCGATTTCCTGACTGTCAGTTTGCTGGGGATAACCAAATTCGTTTTTTCTCCGGTGATCACAAAATCGGCGATTTTTTTACCCATCAATTCAAAGTCAGTCGAAATAACAGTAATTCCTTCTTTTACATACTTTTTCATTGGCGTTTCGTTGTATGAAATTACACCCACATCCTGTCCCGGCACAAGGTTTTTCTGCTCACATTGATCAAGAAATTTGGCCAAAGTGCGGTCGCTCACCAACAAGTAAAGTTCGCCCTTTTGAAGGTCAAATTTCTTGAAATCGTACAAAGTTCTGTAACTGATACGATGATCGGAACAGAATTTTTCGAAATAAGAAACAGATATTTTAGGATGATACGTAAACGCCGGATACAAATACACAAAACGTTTGTACTTCCTGATAAGGTCGAGCCCGCTTTCAAGCGAATCGTACAGCGACTGGCCAAAATCCTGTGAAATGGACGAGGCACCTTCCAGTTCATGTACGTTCCAGTCTATCACCAGCAGTTTGCTGGCCGGAATCTGGCGGGTAATTTCAGGCACCCGTTCATGGTCGAAATTCATGATGATGTACTTGGTATATTTTCCCAGGCTTTCCTTGATGATCTTCTCGAAATCGTCGATATTATAGTGGTGAAAATGAAGGTCGATGGCAATTGTTTCGGGCAGATTATCCAGAAACGAGCCGTATAAAACTTCTTTGTAAGCTTTAAAGGTATCGAGAAACAAGAATACTTTGGTAATCGCTTTGGCCACAAAATAGCCACGGTTGGGAACCGATTCAATCACTCCGCGGTTCTTAAGTTCGGCATAAGCTTTAAAAACCGTATCGCGCGAGAGGGAGCTTTCTTTGCAAAGCTGGTTTACAGAAGGCAAAATGTCGCCAATTTGAAGCAGGTTTCGGCTGATGGCTTCGTTAACGGAGTCAATCAGTTGCTGAAATTTCAATAAATTGGATTGAGGATTAATTTCAAAATGAAACTTACTTTCCATGCCGTACAAATTTAAAAGTGGTCTGTTCTGGTATGCAAACATACAAAAAAAACTACCAGTTAAAAGTGTTAAGTCTCAATTCTTCCGGCGAATGTTGATCTTTTTGATTGGAAATTCTCTGATGATTTAAATGAGGTAAAAAAGACAGGAAGCGAAAATATATACATTGAAACTCATTATTCTGAAACGACATTTGTTTATTTTTAGCCCAACTCAAAAACATGCATCATGCTTAAAGACCTTATCCTGAAAAACCGCAGTTACCGAAGATTTTATCAGTCGGAACGTATTGAAAAACAACAGCTAATCGATTGGATTGATTTGGCGAGGTGTTCGGCTTCGGCGCGAAATGCCCAGCCGCTGAAATACATTGTGAGTACTGACGAGCCGCTCAACGCTGATATTTTTGAATTGCTGGCCTGGGCTGGTTATCTTTCTTATTGGTCCGGTCCGGAGAAAGGTGAGCGTCCTTCTGCATATATTGTGATGGTGCACGACACCTTAATTTCAGGAAATTACCTTTGCGACGATGGAATTGCAGCCCAAAGTATTTTGTTGGGCGCTGTTGAATCTGGGTTTGGTGGCTGCATCATTCACTCAGTAAACCGGAACAGGCTCCGCGAACTCTTTAATCTGTCGGAACAATTCGAAATAATTCAGGTTTTGGCGCTCGGAAAGCCCAAAGAAACAGTGGTTCTGGATGAAATAAAAAATGGAGACATCAAATACTGGCGCGACGAAAATCAGGTACACCATGTTCCGAAACGGTCGCTGGAGGAGATTATTCTCGAAACGCGGTGATCTGGTAAATAATTTTCGAGTATCCGAAATATTATCCTCATTGCTAAAAAGGTTATAAGTAATGAGATGAATTTATTGTCGAATTTATTGACTCACACCCAGATCCATCTGCGATGATCTTCCCCCTCTCTCAAAAAGAGAGGGGGAAACGTCCGTTTACGGACGTTGGGGGGTGAGTCAGCATAAAAAATGCGACATTATTTCAATCCTTCTACTTATAATTGTCATCAAGTTGGCAGTAATTGACTACAAATGACTGACGTAAAATACCAGCTAGGTATTCAAACGGACAGTCATATTATTTTCCACTTTCAAAATGATATGTTTTTCCGGCAATGGTAGCCCATTGGTATATTTTCCCTGAAGCGATTTGCAGGTCGGCAAGTTTTGCTCCTGAAGTATTTATAAAGGGAACCGTGATTGGTTGTTGTAATAATTGATTGCCGCTTTCAACCGAAGAACCAGAAAGATCAGCTTCCTTGCAAGTCATTTCTTCAGGAACTTTAATCCGGCAATCGCCGCCCAATCTGGAATGAACAGTGAGTTTTCGCATTTTACCTTCACTCCATTTCAAATCGATGACAAAGCCTCCCCGGGCAACCAATCCCTTCACTTCGCCCGAAGGCCAGACGTCGGGCAGGGCTGGCAGTAATTGAATGTAACCGTTGTGACTTTGAACCAGCATTTCTGCAACTCCTGCTGTAAAACCGAAATTTCCGTCAATCTGAAAGGGTGGGTGAGCATCGAACAGATTTTTATACAAACCTCCGCCGGAATATTTTATCTCACCAAATCCAACAGGTTTAAACAAGTTTTGAATAATCGTGTAGGCATGGTTCCCATCCAGCAACCGGGCCCACATATTTATCTTCCAGCCCATCGACCAGCCGGTAGCTTCATCGCCCCTTAAAAGCAACGTTTGTTTCGCAGCGCGATATAATTCAGGAGAAGTTTCGTTGCTGATTTGATTTCCGGGATGAAGTCCATAAAGATGCGATATGTGCCGGTGTTTTGGTTCTGGCTCTGCATAATCCTGTTGCCATTCCTGAAGTTGACCTTTCGAACCGATTTTGTATGGAGCCATTCTTGATAGCTTTTCGCTGAGTTCGGCTACCAATTCAGTATCAGTTTTCAGTAATCTGGCAGATTCGATGGTGCGGGTAAAAAGTTCCCTCACAATTGCCATATCCATTGTTGGTCCCGAACTAACCTGCGCCCGTTCACCTTTTGCATTTAAAAAAGCATTTTCCGGAGAATTGTTGGCTGCTGTTACCAAAAATCCATCACTGTCTGCTATCAACCAGTCGGAATAAAACATTGCAGCTTCCCGCATTAACGGATAAGCTTCGTTCTGAAGGAATTCTATATCGCCTGAAAATAAATAGTGCTCCCATGTATGGCTAAGCAACCAACCGGGCGACATGTTCCAGAATGCAGCACCCGGACTGCCATCGTTTGGAAAGGTTTCGCGCCAGATGGATACATTGTGATGTGCCACCCAACCTCGCCGGTTATACATGAGTTTGGCAGTTTCTCTTCCGGTTACCGCCATTTCTTTAATCATCCTGAACAAAGGTTCCTGACATTCGGCCAGATTGGTTACTTCAGCCGGCCAGTAATTCATTTCGGTATTGATGTTGATCGTATAGCTACTGTTCCAGGGCGGAATCACCATGTCGTTCCAAATGCCTTGCAGGTTCAGGGGTTGGCCGCCTTTCCTCGATCCTGAAATCATCAGGTAACGTCCGTAATGGAAAAGTATCTCAACCAAATCAGGATCATTGTTTTGTGCAAAATTTACGATGCGTTGGTCAGTCGGAATGGTGTCGTGTTTGAATTCGCTTGCCAAATCCAGAGCAACCCTGTCGAACAGATTTTTATAATCGCTTTGGTGTTTTTTTTTCAAATTGTCAAACGATTTGGAAGCAGCTTTTTCCAGAATTCTACCTGCAATTTTATTCGGATCGAGGCCTTCTTTTGACGGACTTTTATCGAATCCGTTGAAACTTGTTGCGGCCGACAGAACGAATACAACTTCGCTGCTGTTCTTAATGTGAATGGTGTTACCGTCGGTTTCAAGTTCACCATCTTTCAGATTTGCTTTGAGCTGGGCTTCAAAAAATGTTCCCAGGCCATCAATCTCGTCACCATATAAATTCTGTTTTTCGAATTTTCGTTTCCCTTTGTCGTCAAACAGTTCAGGATGCCGGTGAGTTTCTCCCCGTTGCTCAATCTGCTCAAGAGTGCGTCTCTGGCTGTATCCAGGAGCCTGTCCTTTTATCAGGAGCACTCCATTTTCGACTTCTGATTTTGCGGTAGGATGAACCGATGCCAGTGATGCAACCAGATCGAGAACAGGTTTTGATGCTGAAAATTTCAGTACAATCACACTATCCGGATGAGATGCAAACATTTCGCGGGTATATTTTACGCCATCAACCTCGTAGGAAACACTGGATACAGAATTTGCAATGTCGAGTTCGCGACGGTAGCCGGTCACTTTTTCAGGATGATTTATTTTGAAAAACAGGTCGCCCAATGGTTGGTAATTGGCATGAAGCCGCCCGAGCCAGTTTTTGCGGATGTACTCATCGGCTTCGGCATTTTTCTGATCACGCAAAAGTCCGGTTATCTTGTCGAAATCGCCGGTAATATTGACATTTTTATAACTCTGCGACGGTTCGCCGCTATACAAAGTATTCTCGTTTAGCTGCAAATGTTCATCGGTAATTCCGCCGAAAATCATTGCTCCCATCCGTCCGTTACCAATTGGCAAGGCTTCGTTCCAGTTGGCGGCTGGCTGATTGTACCATAAAACCTTGTCTGATTTCGCAGTTTTTCCCTGACATCCAAATCCGATTAGTATCAGACTGGCCAAAGTAATTGTCAAAATTGATTTTCTTTTCATTTATCGCACAGTTATAATATTTGCTCTTGAACTCAGTTCTTAGACGGTTGTTTCGAGAGTTAAGGCTTAGACTTTCAAATTATTAGGTTAATTATTTCTTTGCAATCTTTTGTATTTTGATGAGTTGAGTTCCATCAGAGACAACAAAAATATACATGCCTGCAGGCTGATCATTCAGAGAAATGGTTTCAATTGAACTGTCAGCAATCACATCATGAACGGCTTTGCCGGTAGGGTTCAGCACCCTTAACCTGTTTCCCTTTTCAAGGCCGTGAACGACTACCCTACCGGTGGTTGGGTTGGAACCCATTCTGATTTTTGAAGCAATATCAACCGTATCAACTGCTGTGTTGATTGCGATACTGTAGGTGGCAGATTGAGTGCCATCGGCAGAAGTTACCATCAGACGGTCGCCTGTTATTATGGTTACAATGGCACTTTCATTGCCGTTGGCGTCAATAATTTTCAAAGTTGTTCCATATCCGGGATACAATTTTGATTTAAACTCGGAAATACTTGTGCCAGGTGTTACTCCAGAGATTAAAAAGGAAACCTGATCAATGTGGTAAACGTCGGAGATAACAAATGCCACATAAGGGCCTCCCACAATACCTGACTCAATGAAAGAATAAGATTTGGTGGTTGAGCCATCTTTTGAGGTGACTACCAATTTATCGTCTTTTTGAATGATACCTGTGGTGCGGACGAAACCTGCCTTGTCAATCACTTCTATGGTTGCGTAGGGAGCAGGAGTTACATTGCGGAACAGGCTGGCAACAGAAGTTCCTGCGGGCACAAACTGAATCCCCGAGGCAGATTGGTCAACACTGTAAACATCAGATGTTATATAAGCATCACCATGAGTTGATACTGGCATCAACTGATACAAAACTTTGTTTAAGCCGTTTTCAGCAACAACTTCAAAATAAACATCAGGAGTTGCTAAAACATTTACATACACGGTATCGAAGTTCAGTTTGACTAAGGTCTTGTAAGCATCGCTCTGATCAATTATTGTAAGCTTGGATCCTTCAGGAATTACCACACCTGCCAATACCTTTTTAAGTAGCGTGAATTTTGGGAAACCGGTAATAGTGCCTGTCGATCCGTTTACTGAAACGGTGTAGATGGTTGAAGTGAGCACTGGACTTATAACGACGCCAGTTAAATTCAGAATGTATCTCGTTGTATATTTACCGTCGGCTGAAACGACTACCAGGGTATCGCCATTGGAGATTACATCGGCTGCGGCCAGTTCAGCGCCACTGACAGCAGAAATCAATCTTAAAGTCTGAAGTTCGCTGACCCTTGTAATATTGGAATAAAAATCGCTCACGGAAGTCATAGGTAGCACACCTTTAATGGTTTCATTCAGGCTGGTGCCCTCGCTCACCTTGTAAAACTTAGAGGTAATGGTTGATTTTTGCTGAATGTCAATGGTATCTTGTTCTTTTTTTAGCAGGACCGAGTACACATTGGTAGTAGCGCTATCTTCGGCTGTAACGGTAAAGGTGATGGTGCGTTCGGCCGCCGATCCCTCAAGACTTTTGGCTCTTTTGACGGCCACTGTGGCGTTTGGATGCAGGGTGGAAAAGGTCAGGGCAGGAATACTCATCTGGTAAGCCTTTGGTAGGATAAGCTCATAATCCATCTTAAGAGAATCAAACGAAGGAATGGTATCGCCTTTCCAACCGTAGGCAGCGACCATATTTTCTTTAATGCCGGGCGGCATATCGGGCCAGGTAATTGATCCCAGGTACGCATTGGGCTCGTTTGTGGTAGTACGCTGATTGTTATTGAAGATTTTCTGCCCATACAAACTGTAGCCTGCAAGCAACATAAATAGAAGCGTCAGAATATTTTTTTGTTTCATGATTTAAAAGAAGTAAGGTGGATTCCTGAACTTCACGGTAGTAAAAGTAAAAAATATTCAGTCTGTTGCGTAACAACCCACTTCGTGTTTACTACCAATTCCCCGGCCGTCAATCCTTTTGATTATTGCATCTTGAGTTTTTCAGGTGAATCAACAGCTTCGATATTGGTCGTATGTGGCAAGGTTATTTTTTCAGGATTATTTCCTCATATTATTCTCACATTGAATAGTGTCAGAAACTTTTTGCTTTTTTAAACCTGAAGGGCTGATATGATTATAGCCAAAATGAAATGTCGGGCAGCGAACCCCGAGGGGGTGACATATTCTGGATCAATCCTTACATTCCCTCCGGGATTATTCTTCTAAAAATGCATCCATTGCTTTGGTTGGCCTGCCATCGTCACCCCAGGCGCTCAAAGCATAACGGCTCCAGCTGCGGGCGCCCTGTGGTTCCCAGTAAAATACGCCCATGCCTTTTTTCCCGGGGACTTCGTTCACCTTTTTCTGAACAGCAACCAGCATATCGTAGGTATTTTGCACCTTAACGTCTTCCCCTCCAACTTCAACCACCATCACTTCTTTTCCGTAGCGGGCAACCATGTCATTCATATTGGCTCCCAGATCATTGATTGAAAGTGTATAATCAGGTTTCCCTTCGAGCCAGTATGGATAATAGGATAAGCCAATTATATCGTATTTTGCTCCGTTTGCTTTCGCGGTATCGAACCACCAACGGAAACGACCGTTGTTGTTTCCCTGATCGACATGCAGAATAACTTTTGATTCGGGACTTACAGCTTTTATGGCATCGTAACCTTTGTTGATGAGTTGCACCAGTTGATGCCAGTTATCTGTACTTCCTTCAGGATAAAGCATGCCTCCGGGAATTTCGTTTCCAACCTGAACCCATTCGGGAGTAACTCCGGCAGTTTTCATGGCGGTCATCACCTCGAAAGTGTAATCGTAGAGATCGTTCAGTAAAGTCGGAAAATCGTGGCCTTCCCATGCTTTGGGCTTACGTTGCTTGCCCGGATCGGCCCAACTGTCGCTGTAATGAAAATTGATCATCACTTTCATTCCCCACTTTTGCGCCCGAACTGCCATCTCCACTGTTTCATCTTTGCTGCAATGGCCACTGGCCTTGTCATCCGACGGGTTCACGAATGTTCGCAACCGGATAGAATTGATGCCATGATCTTTCAGGATTTTGAAACAATCTTCCTTTTCGCCATTGTCGTTGTAAAATTGATATCCCGTGGCTTCCATTTGGGGTAGCCAACTAATGTCGGCTCCTTTGGAAAAATAATCGGCAGGAGGATTTTGTGAGGAGGATTCTTTGCTACAAACAGTCAGGAGGATCGCCGAAAAAACAGCTATAAGCAAAATTGTTGGTGTAGTTTTCATTATAAGCGTTTATGCGTTGGAATACTGCACGAATATCGCATAATATCATAGAAAACCCCCTTGCTGTTACTGGCAAAGGGGTAAAATTAACGCCGTTTCTATCTTTGACTTTGAACAGAACAAATCTGGCAAAAAATTATTTGGAAGTATTTGTATCCGAACTTTAGTAAGTCAAACCTTTCAGATATGCCATTGTCTGAGGTACCTGTTTGGAATAATCCGGACTTTCATCTTCAATGTAATAGTGTTTAATACCCGCTTTTTTTGCTGCCTTCAGAATGCCCGGAATATCTAGCTGCCCGGTTCCGAGTGCTACATCGTTTTCAACTGCTGTTCCCCCGGAATTATTACCTGAAACGCCTTTTCGAAGGTCTTTAAGATGCAACAATTTAAAGCGTTTCGGATATTTTGCAATTAGTTTTGCTGGGTCCTGACCAGGAAAGAATGTCCACAAAATATCGATCTCGAAACTTACGTATTTTGGTTCTGTATTCTTCATGATGTAATCGAACAATGTACCGTTTTCGTAAGGTTCAAATTCATACCCATGATTGTGGTAGCAAAAAGTGATACCAAATTCATCTTTCAGGATTTTACCAGCGGCATTAAAATCTTTAGCTGTTTGTTGTGCCACTTCAAAAGTAAATGGTCCATCGTGAGGCACCCAGGCAACCCGGACATATTTTGCTCCCAGAGTTTTTGCATTTTCACCCACTTCACGTGTTTTGGTTGTCAGGTCGGGATAGCCTACGCCAAATGAAGAACAAATCATTCCTCTTTCATCGAGCATTTTTCGGATATCAGAAGCTGTTCGCTTAAATAAATTCGAAAACTCCATATCTGTAATACCCAATTGCTTAAGGGTATCGAGTGTAGCTGCCACATCTTTTGCGAAACTATTGCGGTAAGTGTACGAAACCATGCCCGGTGTTTGAGGGAAAAGAGGTTTGTCTTTTTGGGCATTGAGCACTCCAACGTTTAGCAAAAAAAATAATAAAACTTGCAATGTGCGTTTCATATTGTTGATATTTAATGTCTTGTGATATGAATATATGTAAGATAATTCAGTGGGTTAAGAAAAACTGCTATGTCAGTTTTTAATTTCTCTTATTTTAATATTACGAAAAGAAGTTCTCGGTCCTTCATCCTGCAATAATATATGACTATCCTGAAATTCACCCCATCCCTTTAAGTTTGCATATTTACTCTTTGATAAAAGTTGATAGTATCGTTCACTGCTTTTTTCGATTTCAACAGATTTTATCCCATTTAGCCAGTGTTCAATGTGATTTCCATCAACAATAATCAGAGCTTCGTTCCACTCTCCATTTGGGTGAACCTTTACGTTTTGAGGTGCCCGCACTAAATCATATAACGAACCACAAGTTCTGTTATAATCCGGCTTGTCATAAGGCCAATTTTCGTTATCTAAAATTGCGTACTCTAATCCAAGACCATGGCCTGGAGATGCTTTAAGTGACTCATTGACAAAATATTTAATCCCACTATTCCCTTGATCCGCAATTTTGAATTGACATGCTAATTCAAAATTTCCATATTTCTTAATGGTAATAATATCACCTCCTTTCAAAGAGTCTGGCATTTCATTTCCAAGGCATATCAGTTCTCCGTTTTCAATGATCCAGCCTTGCACAGGAAAATCATCTTTGTAAATACCTCTCCACCCGTTAAAAGATTTCCCATCCCAAAGAAGCGTCCAACCAGCTTTGATTTCTTTTTTTGATATAGTGTTGGGTGCCCTGGAAGAAGAATTCTCTTTTTGCAAAAAGCATGAGATTAATAAAAAGCTCATACTAATAGACATTGTGACTCGAAATAAATAAGTTCTTGTATTATTCATCTTCAAAGAATTGTTTTAATTGAGAATATAAAATATTAAAATACGCAACTCAAAAAAAGATCCTGCAAATCTGCCAACTCAAAATCAGATGCGTACTTTGGTATTTACTCCAAATACATTGTAACCTTTCCATTCCCAGGTTGGTCTTGTTTTTTGGTAACAATAGTAAATATCAATTCCAAAATATTTGCTTCTGAAAAGATGAAATCCTCCATACAAACGTATAGTTTGAACCTTCTGGAAATTAATATTTGTGAACAATTCACCCATCAGATATGGCTTTGGCAATTTATTGGTGGAACGAACAAAAAAATCAATGCTTGTAATGTTGTCCAGTCCATATTGAGTAGCCGAGGCTTTATAAGTTTTGGAGACCAGTCGATTAGCAACCTTAACGATCATATTGTCCGGATGCCAAAAATATACTCCATAAAGCATATAGGTTTGTCCGGGATTCCAACTATTGGATTTAAAAATTTCAGTTTGACGAAGTCCCAGACCAAGTGTAAACTTTTTACTTATTTCGTGGTAAGTAATCAGATCAAAATGAAAATAGTCCAGTTGATTATTCTGATTGTTGTAATGATCTTTATTTGAAATTACCAGATCCGTCTTATCATTCACCGAATATGTAATACTTGTCGAATTCCATAGGTAAGAACCATCGCTAACCAATTGATAAACAACATCAGAAGAACAAAAAGCGAACAAAATGATTATAAGTCCGGTAATTTTTATCATTCTCGGTTACCCTTTTAATAGACTAAATTATACTCTTAAGATTCAATAATTGCAAAACAAATTTTAAATCTATTCCATTGTATTTTTCATTGACCAAATAAGGATACCTAATGACAAAGCTATTGATATTGATCCTTATATGCACTTCAATAGTGACAAAATCCACTGCTTAAATTGAAAAGGGAGGCATGAAAAGTTTGATTTTCTCATACCTCTCTTTTCGGGAAACTGAGTTATTTTAACCAAGCAAATAATTCACTTTATAAAACTTAAATTTTCGGTTCCCATCCTTTTTCATATTCACGACTCCATAGTTTTTGGGCTTCAGAGTCTCCAATAATGTGTCCATTTTTAGGATCAATATTAAGATCACGTCCAACGCGCCATGAAATATTTCCCAACTGCATTGCTATTATGCTCTTATGTCCTAATTCAACATCACAGTTTGGACGTCGGTTATTTCTTATTGCATCTAAAAAGTCGGCCACATGAAGGTTATCCATTCCTAAACTCGGGCTGGCAGTATTGCGGCCATCCAATGCACCTTCTACAATAAGCGATTTCACTTCGTTAATCAGCTTACCATCATTGTCATACACCTTATAACTATTTCCACCGGTATCTAAGCTTCCTTTTTCACCGTAGAAAATAATGCCACGATCAGCTCCTTCAATGGCTCTTCCATTCGAACTCCTGCATTCCCACATTAATGAGATACGTCCAGGGTAATCCATGGTTATTATTTGGGTATCGGGAGTTTCCCAGTCGTCTTTGTAATGGTATCTACCTCCTACCGAAGTCACCCTGGTTGGAAACTCTACACCAAGCCCCCAGCGGGCAACGTCAACTTCATGTGTTCCATTATTCAACGCTTCGCCTGTACCGTAATTCCATAACCAATGCCAATTATAGTGAATCAGATTTTCCTGGTAAGTGGCACGTGGTGCAGGGCCTTGCCAAAGTTCGTAGTCGAGCCCGGACGGTACGGCTGCGGGTTTCAAAACCAATGATTTACGATTGTTTGTGTACCAGGTTTTTGCCAGATAAACACGGCCGATAATTCCATTATGCAATTGTTCGATCCCCTGAGTAAGTATTGGTGCAGAACGCCGTTGTGCACCCATCTGTACAACGCGGTCATATTTTCGTGCAGCAGCAATAGCCATTTCGCCTTCTCGCGGATTATGAGATAATGGTTTCTCAACATACACGTGTTTTCCGGCCTGACAACCCATAATAGTGAGTGGTGCATGCCAATGATCTGGAGTTGCAATGTATATTGCGTCGATTGACTTGTCTTCCAATACTTTGCGACAATCACCTTCTGACTTTGGTGTAGTTGTCTGACCAGCTTTTAGTACCGAATTGATTGCTTTTGGCATTGTTCTGGAGTCAACATCACAAACACATGACACCTCGGTGTTTTTCTGTTTGGCGATAGTTCCAACCATGCTGTTTCCGCGGCCGTTTAAGCCGATGGCTGCAACATGAATCCTGTCATTTGCTCCAATGATGTTTTTATAACTTTTTGCGCTAAATCCAAAGGCGGTTCCACCAATAGCGAGGCCGGCTGAAGTGACAGCAACTTTCTTCATAAAATCACGTCTGTTATCCATAGTATTTGGTTATAATGTTTTGATTTTTATATTTTTAAAAGATACAACGCCACCATGTTCCTGCAACAGGATATGTCCTTTCTCAACCATTCCGAACGCAGGCACAGCCTTATTGAATTTGCTGAGTGCAACGGCATCGGTATAGGTTTTGTCACCACGTGTAAATTGGAGGATTTTCACACCATTTAACCAATGTTCAACTTTCTTTCCTTTAGATACAATACGCACTGTATTCCATTCACCCGGAGCATTTACCTTTTTCTTATTGGTATTTACTGGTAATACATCATAAAAAGATCCACAAAGGTGATTTTCTTTCTTATTATCTTCAGCTAATTTATCATCGAGAATCTGGTATTCCATTCCCAGATTTCCTCCGGTAGCATATTTGGTGTAAAAATATTTTATTCCGCTGTTACAACCAGGTTCGATATTAAAATCTAACGAAAGCTCAAAGTCCGAATATTCGTCAGCGGTAATAATATCGCCTCCTTTATCACCTTTAACCGCAGTTAAACATCCATTTTTTATTTCCCAGCCTGCCGGAACAGGTTTGCCTGCTGCCGTTATCCAACCATTGGTTGTCTGCCCATCAAAAAGTAACGTCCATCCTTGCTTTATTTCTTTTGAACTTAATTTGGGCAGTTGGGCCGAAATCAAATTTATTCCAAAGAAAGAACATAGGAACAAAGTCAAAATTTGTTTTTTCATAATGATTTGATTTTAAATTTTCAATAATATGGAGGCTAAACTAAAGCAGATTAGCCTCCATGTTATATGTTTATAATTGTGTATATCCTTTGTTTTGAATGATTTTACCAGGATTTGACTGCATGACAGTCATCGGGATTGGGTAGATCAGCATGTCGTCACTCCAAACAAAAGCACCGTAGCCATCAGCTGCCTGTTCAGCTTTCATTACGTCTTTGGCACGTCCGGTTCTGACCAAATCGAACCAGCGATGATTTTCAAAAGCCAGCTCAACGCGCCGCTCTTTCTCAATTGCAAGCAAAAAGGCTTGATCAGTAGTTAAATCACTAAGCAAATAATCTTTTAAAAGATCGGCAGGTTTTATAATATTCGGATCGCCTATGGTATTGCGTGCCCGTTGACGAATTTTGTTTAAATATGATAATGCAACAGATTTGTCACCATTGGTGCGAACCAAGGCTTCAGCATGCATAAGGTAAATGTCTGCCAATCGAAGTTCAATCCAATTATTACCATTGTCGGTTCCGCTAGTTGCAATATCATAATATTTGCATACATATTTATCGTTTTCAAAGGCTCCGGTTTTTGCGTTTTTCCAACCATCACGCATCGAAATATATTTTCTTGGATCTCCTACTTCATAAGCTTTCGACATATCTTCGGTAGGAGCATTCACACCACCTTTATCACCAACAAGAACAACTTCTTTATCAGAAAAACGAGGTGCAAAATTATTATTCCAGGGGCTTCCAGTCGCACCATTCGGACTTCCCTTTTTATACTGAACTTCAAATAAAGATTCCTTGCTATTCTTTTTTGTTACATCAAACAGATCTTTATAACTCGTCACCAATGAAAATTTGGAATCGTTTATAACTTCCATGAATTTTTGACTGGCAAGATTATAATATTCATTACCCTTATTCAATGGCAATCCGGCCATAGTCATATAAACTTTCCCTAGTAATCCCTTAGCTCCGCCTTTTGTAACACGACCGTTATCGGAAGCACCATAAGTATCGGGAAGATTTTGCTCTGCAAATTTCAAATCTTCAACAATCAAATCATAAATTTCCTGAAGTGAGGCTCGTTCAAGTTCATAGGCTTCTATTTGTGAAATCTCTTTATCAACCTTTATTACGCCTAACATTTGACCGTTGAGTGCAACTCCGCCAAACGTTCTGTTTAACCAGAAGTACATCAATGCCCTTATGAATTTTGCCTCTGCTTTATATTGGTTTTTTAAATTTTCATTGGTAAAGGTGGCTTGATCAACTCTTCCAATGACAATATTCGCACGCATGATAACATTATAGCAATTATTCCAACAATCTGTTGGAAAACCGTTTTCTGGCAATAAGGGTGAAACGAAGTCGTCTATTCCCTTTTCATTTGCAGGATTACCAGCCAGCCATGAATAAGAAGTATTGTCAGAACGTATTTCACCAATGTCAATAAAAGTCCTATTATAAACAGAACGTAAGTTGCCATAGGCTGATAAAACCGCTTGGTTCATATCAGCTTGCGTTTTATAGAATCCTTCAGAATTGAGGCTTGAAGGTGGATTTAAGTCGATAAATTCTTGGTTGCAGGATACCATCAAAATCATTCCTGTTAGAAATATGCATATCTTTTTCATTTTATAAAAATTTAGAATGTAACATTAACTCCGAAAATCACCGATCTGGCTACAGGATATCCGAGGTAATCTCCTCCTTTTGATAATCCATCTCCCTGGCTGCTTGTGTCTGGATCGTAGCCCGGATACCTGGTTAAAGTAAAAAGGTTCTGTCCTGTTAAATATAAGCGCAATCCTCTCATTCTTAAGTTTTGGATCTTATTTGAATCAAAATCATAAGCAAGAGAAAGATTTCGTAACCGCAAATAAGATGCGTCGGTCACCCATGCAGATGAAGGATCTCTCTGCCAGCCAGAAGGAGTTCGTGTAGGCCGAAAATGGATTCCATCTCCAGGTTCATCAGCAGACTGCCAGCGTTCGAGTTGCTCTATCATTCCGTTTCTGTCGCCATGATAGATACCTACCATACGTTTAAAAAAACTGAATAATTGAGTACCGTAAACTCCGGTAAATTGTACTCCAAGAGTGAAATTCTTGTATGAAAAATTGTTGTTGAATCCAGCAGTAAAAGTCGGATTATTATCACCAATGATGTCCTTATCGTTCTGATCCATCTTTCCATCCTTATTTACATCCAGATAACGCCCATCGCCAACTTTATCAATCGGAAGATGAGGATATTTATCCAGTTCTGCCTGATTCAAAAATACACCCTGATAAACATAGCCATAGAAAGAAGCAATTGGATAACCTGGCTTTGTAATGAATGCGTTATTTGCATTAGGTGCACTTCCAAAAATAGGACGTCCATCAGGTCCAACCTCCAGTACTTTATTTTTATTGAACGAGATGTTGAAATCGCTCGACCATTTAAATTCATTGACTAAATTTTTGGTTGACAGCTGATATTCCATACCGCGATTCTGGACTTTCCCCACATTCTGCATCTGGTTAGAATAGCCAGTTATACTTGGAACTGGAACATTAAGTAGTAATTCTAAAGATTGGCTATCATAAAAATCAGCTTCCAGGCGAATCCTGTTTTCAAATAATCCCATGTCGAAGCCAAAATTTAATTGTTTTGTTTTTTCCCATCCCAGATTTTTATTTGACATTGTGCTTGGGTTCACAGTATTTTGTAATGCATCACCTGTTGGATAGAATCCGGTACCCAGCAATCCGATTGATGAATAATTCCCAATACGGTTATTCCCTACAATCCCATAGCTGGCACGAACCTTCAAGTCATTTATGGTCTGAACATTCTTCATGAAATTCTCCTGACTGACTCTCCATCCTATAGATGCTGAGGGAAAAGATCCCCACTTTTTATTTTGTCCAAAACGGGAAGATCCATCGGTGCGGAAAGTTGCAGTAAATAAGTATTTGTTGTCATAAGCATAGTTAATGCGTGACAAATAAGAAATCATCGAATATTCTGACAGATCGCTGGTAAGCTGATACATCGTTCCCGCATTTAGTGTATATATATTATCATTCGGGAATCCACGAGCTTCTCCATAAGCATGGTCATAGGAGTGTTTTTGGGCAGTGTATCCAGCCAAGGCTGTCAAACTATGTTTTTCTGCAAAAGTTTTCTGATAGGTTAATGTTTGTTCTATTACCCAATCAATATCAGTCCAGCTTTCATTATTGCCTTGAGCTGGTCTGGGAGCTTTTGATCCATCAAGGTCAACATACGAAGGTTGATATCGCTTTTTATTATTTTCCTGAACTCCTCCATTTACACTAACCTTATATTTTAAATTGTCTATAATTTCCCATTCTGCAAACAGAATTCCCATCCAGCCATTTCTTCTGCGGAAATCATAAATTTGCTCAGCAATACCTATTGGATTGGCTACATCTCCGGCAAGTATTTCAGGATTTCTTACCATAGAACCATAAGTTCCGTCAGAATTTTTCAGAGGATAAATTGGAGGTAAATTAAGTGCATACATAATTGGCGCATCTTTGCCATTCGCTTGTTCGTTACTATTGGAAAAATATGCATTCATATTCATTCCTATCTGAATACGATCGTTGATTTGCGAAGATAGACTGGTTCTGAAATTGAAACGATCGTAATCTGTATTGATTGAGATTCCATCTTGCTGCATATAACTGGCTGAAAATGTATATTGTGTTTTTTCAGATCCACCGCTTAAGGAAAGTTCATATTGCTGCATTTTTGCATTTCTGAATAGCAGTTCCTGCCAATTATTGTCAGGCATTTGTGCAACAGAGGCCGGATCTAAAAAATTGTAAAGAGAACCGGATGTTCCATCCGGAATTAAATACTGTGTATTCGCACTTGGATATAATTTTCTTCGACTGTTGGGATCGCTTATGCTATGTGGCGATTTATTGGGATCTGCAGAAATGATTGACGCATCTAACCATGCCTGGTTTCTTCCATCGTTAAACCATTCCACATACTGGTCACGATTCATCATATCAACTGTCTTTTCTCGCTGCTGAACACCAACGAACATATTGAAATTTATAGACGGAGCACCTGATTTTCCTTTCTTTGTGGTGATTATAACCACTCCGCTCGCTCCCCTTGATCCATAAATAGCAGTTGAAGAAGCATCTTTCAATACCTGAATGCTTTCTATGTCCGAAGGATTTAACAATCGAAAGGCACCACCTTCCATTGGATAGCCATCAACAACATATAGAGGTTCATTTGATTGTGTAATTGATCCCGTACCTCTAACCCTGATAGATAAACCTTCTCCTCCTGGTGCACCATTAATTTGTTGGATTTGCACCCCTGCAACTTGACCAATCAGCGCTTCCCCAAAAGATGTAACTGCTCTTTCTTTCAGGTTGTTGGCTGTAACAGAAGCAACTGCACCAGTCAAATCTGATTTCTTTGCTGTACCATAACCAACGGCGACAACTTCCTCAATCCCAATGGCATCTTCAACCAATGTTACGTTGATACTGGTTTTTCCCGCAATTGCAATTTCCTGCCCTTTCATCCCTACAAAAGAAAATTGCAGTGTCGCGTTTTCAGGAATATTCGAAATTGAATAATTTCCATTGCCATCGGTAATGGAGCCATTGGTAGTTCCTTTTACAACCACGGAAACGCCTGGTAATGAACCTCCATTAGAATCAGTAACTTTCCCGGATATTGATCTCTGCTGCTGCCCGATATTTTCCAGTAAATTGTTTTCACCTGCATTTTCATCGGTGATAATAATGTAACGGTCAACAATTTTGTACTGTAAATCGGCTGCTCCGAGAATTTTATCCAGAATAGCATTGATAGTCTGGTTGTCAACTTTTAAGGAGATGATTTTTTCAACATCCAGTTTGGTACTGTTGTAGGCAAATTTAAACTCCGACAATGATTCTATTTGCTTGAAAACACTCTCGATGGTAGCATTTTTCGACTCAAACGACAACCTGGTTGCCTGCGAGTAGGAGACTGAAGCAAAAGACATCAGCCCTAAAAGAAGTAACAAGAAAGTTAGTTTCATAATGCGTAAATACTTTCGTATAGGGATAAATGACTCCCTGTACAAACTTGTTTTGTTTTTTTTCATAAGTTTGACGTGTTAAGTGTTAAGCAATGGTTTGACATTTGAAAGAGCGGTAATTCTTCGACCAATTATCGCTCTTTATTTTTTTTTTACATATTCTTTGACTTTGGCGTTAAAATTATTTTTCCTTTTTCGTATTTATAATCAACCAATAGGGCTAGACTAAGAATATCCATCAATCGTTCCAGGCGCTCGCCTTCATACAATTCTACAGTTAGCCTGCGGTCGTTAAACTGTTGTTCATCGTATATCAACTCTACATTGTACCACCGCTCGATTTTCCTAACCAGTTTGCCAAAAGTATCGTCTTTAAAGAGGAGTTGGTTTTTTTTCCAGCCGTTAATTTCATCTTGTGGAAAACGGTTAAGTACCAATTGACGTTTGTTTTTGGAATAAACAAAAGACTGTCCTGGTTTTACCTCCTTTTCAACTGTCTGATTGGATGAATTTCTCAGTAACAGATTTATTTTCCCCTCAAACAACGAAGCTTCTACCTGATTTTCGTCGGAATAAGCTTTGACGTTAAATTTTGTTCCCAATACTTTCACAATTACTCCTGAAGTATGAACCACAAAAGGTTGGTGCTCATTTTTGCTGACTTCAAAAAAAGCTTCTCCATCCAAATAGACATCGCGTTGGTTTTTACTGAAATTGCCCGGATATCTGATTTTCGTATCCGAGTTTAGCCATACTTTGGTGCCGTCTGCCAGCACAATTTGCGACTTTTGTCCACGTGGCGCAATGGTTTCAGTGTATTGACCTGCCGACTGATCTGACTGGCTTACCCAATACAGAATTCCCAGTCCGATGATTGGAATCAAAAGGAATGCGGCAATTTTTTGATAGACTTTCAGTATTCTTGAAACCGAAACCCGGGACTTCATGTGATGTTTTTTCTGATATTCCTTAATTTGGGTGAATACGTTTTCGATCAAGGTATTTGAATCAATTTCGGCAGATGTCGCCCAGTTTTCAGCAAGCCAACTTTCAACCTCTGTTTGAGTCTTCGTATCAGAAAGCCATCTTTCTAATTCTTTTATTTCCTGAATGGTACATTTCTTTTCAGCCAGAAACCTGTTTGCAATATCAATAATTCCTTCGTTCATTTTAAACAATTTGTAAGTAATACGAGGAAGGTAAGAATTTCCGTGAAGAGGTTTTGAAAAAAAAGCTTTCAGGTGATGGGAAAAGTGATCAGTCACATTGTTCAGTTGGGCTTACTGCCAACTGCGACTGACCACTGCCAACTATTAGTGTTAGCAAGTATATTATCTGAGTTGAAGTTGCATAATATATGCCTCGCATCCAATCACTTCTATCTCACTAAAATAGAAGTCCTTTTGATTTTCAGTAATGATGCAATTGCATTTGTTTTGAATGGCGGAATAATATTCCAATCCGTTCTCAAAGTCGTGGATCAATTTATTTTGAATGGCCTGATCTGTAATATTTTGATCGATTGTTGTTATTCGGATATGCTGACAGAGCATTTCTATTTTTTTTCTTGCCTTTTTTCACCACTTTTTTTGCCTGAAAAATAGAAGGCAATGGCCAGACAAAGTGGTGAGGTGAAAAGCTCGATGTTGTGCTTTCCCTGAAGACTAAGTAAGCGCGAGGACCATGTAAACAATGGATATTCCTTGTTTAATGTTGCAAACAGGATATTTGCATCAATAAAACGTCTCATCTGGCCTGATTAAAATATTTGTCTTTCAACTCTTTTCTTGAACGTCTTTTGTACGTAGCTTCTCCTTCGGAAACCTGATTCACCCATTCTGAAACAGGAAAATCTTCGATGGTTTTATAGTTACCTGATGTAATCTGTCGGTAAAGAAATTCATAATACGTATTGTCCAAGAAATTGAACACCAATCTAGTATGTGTTTATTGGAAAAAATACAAAAATGCCAGCATAACAAATTTTCGGAATTCTTTCCGGAGAAAGGCAAGTGCATTGCGGATTTGGCTGTCAACGGTATTTTCTGAAATATTTAATCTTACTGCAATTTGTTTGTAGCTCAGTCCTTCGAAACGACTCATTCGAAAAATTTCGCGTCGTCGCTCCGGAATTTCGTCAATCAACTTTTCTAATTTTTCCTCAGCATCTTCAGGCATCAAATAATCCAATTCCTCATCAACAAGTAAATCATTCTGGAAATGTTCACCCACAAAATAAAGTTTACGATTTACTGCCGATTTCAGGTGATCGAGAATCAAATTTTTAGCAATGGAAAACAGGTAAGGTTGAAAATCTTTATCAGGATTGATGAACTCTTTTTTGAGCCATAGTTTCACAAACACTTCCTGTACAATTTCTTCAGGATCGACCTGGGTTGGAACCAATTTAACGGCAAACCCTTTCACCTTATTCCGGTATTTGTAAAAAAGCACCTCGAAGGCAAACGAATCACCTTCTTTGAGCTTTGTGACTAATTCCTTTTCGGTATGCAAGAGTTTTTCCACGGATTGGTTTTGCTTTTGAGAACTCCAGAGTAGTCAACAAAGTAAAGAAATAAAAAAAGAAAGGCTGCCTTTCAGAAAAAATCTTTAGGCAGCCTGGTTTTTTGTACTTATAAATCTTTTTATCCGCGCATTTCCGGGCCGCGTTTCATTTCTCGCTGACCTCTGTTATGCATCATTTTCCCTTTGTGGAGATCAAACTTCAGGCGTTGTTCGTCGGTAAGTTGGGCACGCATTTCAAGCCGGTGTTTTGCCTGTATTTTGGCCATCTCGACTTTTAATGCACCAATTTTTTCGATGTTTTTGTTGATGGCTCCCAAGTCTGGTTTTTCAACTGTTGTCAATGTTTTCTGTCGGGCCTCTGCCTCACCCAATTCATTGCGGATAGGTTGTAACTGTTTTTGCACGGCAAGCATACTTTGTTTAAAGGCTTCTTTTTGTGCATCGGTCAAATTCAATCCGTTCATAGGGTCTCTTTGTCCGTCATTCATGAGCAAGACCTTATCTCGTTCGATAAAGGATTTCTTACCTTCCCGATTAATTGGTTGCGCAAACATTACAACCGACATACTCATCAATACTACAAGCATTAAAATTTTTGTTTTCATAATTTCTAATTTTTAAAATCTGTTTTCTGAAACTTTATTGAAATTACACTTTGGATAGATCTGAAAATAAAAGGTTTAATGCTTAACTAAACTTTAAGAGTTCTTTAACAGTTACTGGTTATTCACCAATTTCATTCATAGCTGCCCTTATTTCTTTCAGGAAACCTGCAACTTTCACTTTTGGATCTCCTGCACCCAGTGTTTCCAGCGGAATATATCCACGATAACCCGATTGCTGAATAATCTTCATCAGTTTGTTCAGGTCGGTTTTTTGCTCGATTCCATTCACATACAGGTTTTCTTTTAATTGCCAGCTTACTGCGTACGGAATTGTCTTTTCTATTTCCTTGTACGGATCGGTTCGAAAGCTGCCAATATCCAGAATCAATCCGAACCAGTTGGAATTAACGCGTTTGATGATTTCAATGGTCTGATTGGCAGTCTTAAGAAAATCGTGGTGGTTTTGAATGCCAACCACAACCCCATGAGCTTTTCCAAATTCAACACATTCTTTCAGGTCGTCAATCATATAATCAACCACTTTTTCGCGAGGGATGTCTTTAACATCAGCCGTTCCGGAGAAAACCCGAATAACCGGAATTCCCAGTTTTTCAGATGCGATGATCCAATTTTTCACCAACTCAACGCTTGCTTTTCGTTTGTCCGGATCTGGATCGGTAAAGTCATTTCGTACACCGGTTCCGCTGATTTCAAGCCCAAGCAAAAATGCCTTTTGTTTGATGTGGTATAAATATTCATCCGATGGAACTTCAGGATAACCTGGGAAATAATAGGCGGTAATGTCAACAGCCTCAAATTGATTGGCAGCGCAATAATCCAATAGATCGTCCAGATTCATTTCGCCTTTCATCAGCGGACCATTAAATGAATAGGCATTCAGGCTGGTCTTTAATTTCGTTGGAAGTTTTTGCTGCGCGAATGCGCCTAAATGAAAACTGACTGCCAGAAATATAACGATAACACTTTTCCACGATCGGCACTTGCGATTTCGGTTCATATTCGGAAGATTTTTAAAAATTATAGAATTGAAGCTGTTAATTCCGTCATTGTATTGACGAAATTACTATTAAAATCGTCAGTGTGTTGACGATTTTAATAGTTTCAGGTTCGAACGAACGAGCTTGGTAGGCTCAAAATGGGAATTTACCATTGTTTTGCTTTGGCAATTTCAATACCGGCACTTCAAAAATTTTATCTTTGGTTCGCTTAACCAAACCCGATCATGAAATCAATTCTATTCCTGATAACATTTCTGCTGGTATCCAATTTTATTCAGTCCCAAAATGTGCCCAAAATTACCATGTCCGATTACATTGGAATCAACACCAATGTGGCGGCTTATGACAATAAATATCTGGCCGATTTGTCGAAATGTGTGAAATGGATTCGTGAATACCACGATTGGTCGCATTACGAAGCTGCCAATAATTATTACAAATGGGATAACATTACCACACAACCTCAGGGCTACACCTGGCCCGATCATAATTTGTTTATGAACGAATGCCGGAAATACGGAATCAATGTATTGATTGATGTGTTGGGAAAACCTTCGTGGGTGGGAACTTCGCCTATTCCAAATAATTCAGGAACTGGCACCAATGCATCTGATTATATGGAACGCCTTGAGTTTATTGGGCAGTTGGTCGCCCGTTACGGCTCGAAAAAGATAAACACTTCGTTGCTCGAAACTGCCGACAAAGCAAGTGGACTGAACATGATAAAATATTACGAGGATGACAATGAACCTGACTACACGTGGAAATCGCCACCTTGGACAGCAGCCAGTTACGCCAAATACTGCAATGCGGTGCACGATGGTTTTGGAGTTCAAACCGATGCTGATCACCCTTTGCTGGGAATCAAATCGGTTGATCCGGATGCCAAACATGTACTGGCCGGAATGGCTTCGTCGGATACTGTTTATGTGAACAATGTGCTGAAAGCTTCCGGAGGCCGCGTTCCGTTTGATGTTTTGAATGTTCACCACTATTGCAGCGACCTTGCCAATGCTTATTCTCCTGAAAACGAAAAGTACGGCTACGAAGTAAAATACCGCAATTTTTTCAGGTGGAAAAACCGTGTTTTGCCTGATATTCCGGTTTGGATGACCGAATTTGGCTGGGATACCTATCTGGCGCCCGACAACAAACATTCATACACTTACGCACCTAATCAACAACAGGCCAATTATATTCTTCGATCTTATCTTGTATTGCTTAAGCTTGGTTTCGAAAAGGCTTTTTTGTTTATGGATACCGATGGAAACAGTAAAGATATTCTTCAATATTCGTCGAGTGGTTTGTTGACCGACAAAGCCACGAAGTATGCCAAAAAGAAATCGTACTACTATTTGGCAACCATGCAAAATGTGTTGGGAAAATGCGAATACACTAAAACTGTTTCGTACAAACAACTTTCAGGAAACAACGAAATTTACTGTATCGAATTTACCAATCCTGCGAATTTTGAAAAAGTATTTGCACTTTGGACACGCAAAACCGGTTCGAATACCGACAATGGAGCGCAAACGAATTACCAGTTTGTTCCCGGATTTCAGATTAAATCGGCTTATGCTGTTTTACCTGCCGATACTGATATGGATGGCGATACGATCAATCCCATTATTACTGACGATAAAATTGAGTTGAAATTAACCGAAACACCCCAGTTTGTATTTGTTTCGGAGCGAAGTACCTTTTCAAACATGCAGCCTTCAGGAAAATTTGAACTGAATGTATTTCCGAATCCGGCCAATGCCGAAGTGCAAATAAGTCTTTCGGTTCCTGAAAAGCAAATGGTAAATGTATCGGCCTTTTCAACAGATGGCGTTCTGGTGAAAACCCTCGCCGATGGCCCGATAGAGCAGGGAATCCACCATTTTACCTTCGGAGCCGGGTTAGTAGCTGGAGCTTATTTTATTAGGGTGAACAGCAATTCAGAAAAAACTATCAGGAAAGTAATTTTGCTGAATTAGGGTGCTAATTGCTTGTTCTGCTAATGATTAACTTTTTGGTTGTGGAATTTTCAGAAGTCGAAATGTTGAGGAAGTAAATGCCGTTTGCAACTTCACCATCAACCAGATTTACCCTAACTTGCTGACCTGCTGCAATTGGTTTGTTCTCCCACAAATTTGATATTAGTTGCCCCTGAAGATTGTACAATTTAACTGTTGGCTGCAAAGTTCTGCTTGTTTTATTGGTAATTCCGAGATAGTCACTGGCAGGATTGGGAAAAAGCTGAAACAGATCATCCTGCATTTCGCTAATCTGTTCGTTGCCAGTTGTTACTTCTTTTTCGATGCTAACATTATCGAGGTAAATATTGCCTGAAAACTTGCCTATTCCAAAACCAAAGCGACAGTTGGGATCGCTTGCCTGCGCCATTTTAACTGTCCACGAAAATTGCTGTTTTGTTGCAGTTACAGCTTTCACTGTTGAATAGTAATTCCCGTAGTCGGAGTGGTTTTTCGACAGGAAAACATCCATCGAATTCGGATTGTCGGCCCATGCGCCGAAAGTAATGAGATAAGTGACGTCTTTCACCAACGGAATTCCCAATTGCTGATCGACAATGTGCCAATAGGCTGTACCTGGCTGTGTTACATTAATTTTATACACACCGTCAACAACGGTTCCGGAGGCTTTCCATTGTGTACTTTGGAAATACCAGTTCCCCCAGTTTTTCATTCCCTGGCTGAAATCGCCATTTATAATTATCTCGTTTTTCTTTTTAAAAACCGGGATCAAAGTCATGTCTTTTGCAACCTCAAGCTTCATAGGATTGGCCGAACCGAGGTGCAGCCATTTATCAAATTCATAGCCCTCTGCCGGGGTGGCAGTCAATGTAACCATTGTTCCTTCAGGATAAGATTCCATTTTGGGAGATACATCAATTGTTCCTCCTGAAGCTGGCTCAATATTCAGCGAAAATGGTCCTTCCGATTCCTGAAGTTGATAAATTCTTACGTAATCGATGTAAAATTTGTGAGGCAGTTTTGTATCGTCAATTCCTTGCTGCGCGCCCCAGCTACCACCATAAGCAAGGTTCAGGATCATGTAAAACATCTTATCGAACGGCCAAACTCTATAGTCACCTGTTGGTTTGTTATAAGTGTATTTTTTTACTCCGTCGGCATACCATTCCAATTTGGTTGGCGACCAAATAAAAGTAAAAGTGATAAACTTCGTGTAAGGTTGGTTGTAAGAGGTTTGTATGCCCGAACTCTGATGCCCCGTACCATTTGTGCCTTCAAAATGAGCAGTGTAGTACAAATTGTTCGCATTCATTCCCACATATTCCATGATGTCCATTTCGCCGCTTTTTGGCCATCCGCCGTATTCGCTGTTGGTTGGCATCATCCAAATTGCCGGCCAGGTACCTTTTCCGGTTGGTACTTTGGCCCTGATTTCGAATTTGCCATACAGCCAGTCGCCTTTGTACCTCGATACCAGACTTGCCGAAGTATAGCTTGCACCCTGAAAAGCTTCCTTGCGCGCTTCAATAATCAGAACTGTATCCTGAATACGGGCATTCTCGCTGCGTTTATAGGTGTAATACTGCAATTCGGCATTGCGTATTTTGCCCACTTCGTAATCCCATTTTGTGCTGTCGGGCAAACCGGGAGTATTGAATTCGTCGCCCCACACCTGAACGTATTTTTGCGGAAAAGCTTGAATTACAATACAAAAAATAAAAAGGGAAAGGATTAGTTTTTTCATCTTGTTGTGTTTCGGTTTAGTCTGCCAAATTTAGGAAGAATACCCATGCTGACAACATGCCGAAAATAAATTTCAGGCGATCATGGTTTAGCGTTGAAACACCCGAACGTAATCAACTTCAAGTGTGTGCGGAAATTTGCTGTCGTCAATGCCGTGCTTTCCGCCCCAACCACCACCAATGGCAAGGTTCAGTATTAAATGAAACGGTTGGTCGAAAGGCCATGCATCGAATCCGCTGTTTTCTTTCTGAAAAGAAAAATAGAGAACTCCATCCACATAACTCCTGATTTCATTTTCGTCCCATTCGGTGGTATAAACATGAAATTCGGTAGTAGCAGTTTTCACCGCAATTGCCTTTCCTACCTGCGTGCCTTTTACATGATTGTATTTGTGGGTGTGAACCGTTGAATGAACCGAGTCGGGATCGTATCCAACGTGTTCCATAATGTCAATTTCGCCGCTTTTTGGCCATCCGCCATAAGTGTTGTCCGACGACAACATCCATATTGCAGGCCATGTACCTTTTCCTGAAGGCAGTTTTGCCCTGACTTCAAATTTGCCGTATTTCCAGTCGCCTTTGCTTTTGGTGGTTAACCTTCCGGAGGAATATTTTTTGCCTGAAGTTGGCTCCTGACGGGCAACGATTTTTAAAGTTCCATCGCTAAGCTGCGTATTTTGCAAATTGGCAACGTTGTACCATTGTGCTTCGTTGTTTCCCCAACCGTAAGTATTTCCGCGGGTGTCGTAGTTCCATAAGGTCGAATCGGGCAGACCGGTGGTGTTAAATTCATCAGCCCAAACCAGTTTCCATCCCCGATTTTGTTCCTTTTCGGCTACTTTTTTCAGCAAGGTTTCCGGTTCGTCGGTCGTAATATAATCAATGTCGCGAGCCAAAAAATAGTCCATCAGCAACGGATCATTTACAGTCCACACGTTTGTTTCAATTCCGGTTTCCCGCGCTTTGCCAATCCAGTTGTCGTCTTTCCTGAAAACATTAAAATGATAATCTGCTCCGGATATTCCATCCGCTTTCAGACGTTCAGGAGCAACATCTCCGTTGAGGTACATTGTTTTTGCCGACGGGTCTAAACGAACTATTTCTTTCAGAATGTCATAATCAAAACTGATGTAGGTGATCCAGGCTTGTGCCCGCATTTTCTTAATTTTCGTAACAGTTTTCTGTGCCAGAAGCAGCGATCGTTCCTTGCTGATTTTCGATGGTTTTAATTCAAGAATCAGCCGTGTTTTTTGCTGTTTCATTCCAATTTTCAGATAACTATCGAGGGTTGGGAGAACTTCGCCGTTTTTCAACGGATGCTTTTTCAGCGCGGAATATTTTGTTTTTTCGATGTGCATTCCTTCATAAACAGGGTCGTGGTTAAGCACCAAAACTTCGTCGGCGGTTAGTTGCACGTCGAATTCCGATCCGGCAACTTCCAGACTAATCGCTTTTTTCAACGAAGCGATCGAGTTTTGTGGTAATCCGTCATTTTTCCATGCTCCACGGTGAGCAACTACGCCATTTTTCAGGAAATTATCCTGATTTACAGAACCGGAGGTTTGCGCGGTTGATGGCTGAATGAATATCAGGAAGAGGAAAATAGCGGAAAAAAGAAATATTGTTCGCATCATTTTTCAGGATTTAGGATTATAAAAAAATATGATTGTCCGTTTGCATACCTATTTGACATTTTACGTCAGTCAGTTGTAGTCATTTATTGTCATTCTGTTGTCATTTTCCGGCAACTTAATGACTACCAAATGACAATTGAATGATGTTTAATGACATTGGGCAATTTTACGGATGTTCATTTAAAATAAATGTGGGCAACTCCGGAAATCGATTTGCCTCCTTCGCTGCCCACATTTCTTATTCTTCAAAAATATACTTATTTAATTTTTCTCAAAAGGCAGAAACATTATTATTTCAATAGCCACATGAGTTTGTTCACTTCATCGTAACCATCATATTGGCGATTAAGTGCTTCAATGAGGTTTTCGCGGTTGTAATTGGTTTCCGAACTTGGATATAACCAACGCATTGGCATTCCGTTCGGGTTGTTTTCATTCAGATTTGTTGTAGGATTTACAGGGAACGGAGGATAATTATTCCGGCGATATTCGAAATAACTCGACTCGGCATCCTGCATAAAATTAAGAATATAGCGTTGCATCCAAATCTGTTTTAACTGGTCGGCTGTTGTTGCTTTAAAGGCAGCTTCGCCCGTGAAATATCCGTTAATATATGCCTGATCGATTGCTCTTCCGTGCGCATAACTTGCTTTGGTAGCCATCATTGCAGCCAATGCCGATTTAACTCCTGATTCGTAATAGTCTTTGGCGGTGCTTGTTGATATCCATCCCAGGATCCTAGCTTCAGCCAAAATTAATTGCTGCTCGGCATAAGTAACCATCATCCGGGGTTCGCTGGCAGCTTCTTTCAGATACCGTGAATTGATCAACGAGAAGTTTCCCTTTAAATGTTCTGAAGTCAGATTGTTGTAATCCATTGCAACATCGGCTCCAACGTAGGCATTCATATCGGTTTCGGCAAGTCCGCCCGCAATTTTTGCTGCTGCCGGATCGGCCACGTAGAAAAGGCGGCGGTCGTTCAAATTTTTCAGATTATCAATCAGCAATGAGCTAATGTCGGTTCTGCTGGTAAATAAATCGTTGGTGCCCGACAACGGATGCATGTTTGTGGTGGAATAATTCAGGCCAAGAAATCCGGTATTGCTTTCGAGTAAGAAACCACCATTTACAATTGCAGCAAAGCGGTTTTTCACATCCAGCGAAGCGACTTCTGATTTTTTACTTAAACTCATCAGCACCTTTAATGCAAAGGCGTTTGAAGCTCTTCTCCATTTGTTGGGGTCGCCGTTATACGGAGTCGGATCGCCTGCAAAGGCTACTCCCTTTGCAAAAAACGCGTCGGCTTCTTTCAGTTCGTTCAAAATGCCAATAAACACAGCTTCCTGTGTATCGTATTTTGGCCTGTAATTACCTGTGGCAGCCATATTCGTTTCGCTGTAAGGAATGTCGCCCATTTGCATGGTGAGCTGATAGAACATGTAGGAACGAGAGAATTTTGCCAGACCTCTGTACGAATTTTCCATGGTCGTTCCGGTGGCATATTCAACCATTTTATCAATATTCGGGAGAATGGTCATCGAACCAAAACCGCCACCTCCAATTTTATTGTATTGCTGATCCATCTGACTTTGGTTGGCATAACCCAAATATTTCGACAGCGCATTGGGTTGAAGATAGGCATGTGCATCTCTTCCGTTAAACTTGATATTGGCAAGAATTACGTTTGTACTAACCATCGATGCGCTCGCCTGAGTAACAGTGTCGGGGTTGGTATTTATTTCCTCAAACTGGTCGCAGCCAACCAGCATAAACAGGAGTGAAAGACCTAAACCTATTATTTTATTTATTTTTTTCATCTGTTTTGTATATTAAAATTCAAAAACATTTTAGTCTGATGTGCTTTATTTACAGGCACTTGTTTTTTTAGAAACCTAATTTCACGTTAAGTCCAATGTACCTTTGCGATGGGTCGGCAAAGTTTTCGGAACCACCATCAGGATCGGAGTATTTGAACTGTTTAGCCCAAAGCAAAACATTCTGACCAACAGCTGAAACTGAAACATCTCTGGCGCCTATTTTTGCTGAAATATTTTTAGGGAGGAAATAGGTTAACGACAATTCCCTTATTTTCAGGAAAGTTGTACTGTAAAGGTCAACTGTTGAGGGAGATCCACCCCAGGCTGTGCCTTTGTGCAGATTTTCGATGTACGATTTGTATGTGGTGGCAACATCATTGGGGGCAAATACACGGGTATCGCTGGTGATATTTCCATAAGTATCATACGTTGCAGCTCCTGAAACTACTTTAACACCTTCCCCGATATAGTTTTTTGTTCCGGGTTTGGTTGCGTCAAGGTATCTCGCTTCGGTAAGCGAATTTGGGTGTCCACCTGCACGCCACATATACATTTCGGTAGTTGTTTGCGCCAAACCACCAACACGTCCATCCATCGAAATGCTCATTACCAGGTTTTTGTATTTCAGCGAAGTACCAGCACCCCAAATCCAATCGGGATCGCTGTACCCGTATTTCGAATCGTAAGCTGAATAAAGTGGCAATCCGCTGGCATTGTGAATAATATTGCCTTCAGGATCTTTCAGGTAATCGCGAAGTACATATGCATCGGCTCTTTCTCCAACTTTTACCCAAGGCTTGTCAGCTGAATATACAGAATCGAGTTGTGTGAAGTATCTTGCATATTTCGACCAGTTGAATGATACATCCCATCGCCAGTCATTGTTTTTAACCGGGGTGGCATTTACCGTAACTTCAACACCTCTGCGGGTAATCTCTTCGTCGATATTGATATAGTTGGTAGAGAATCCTGAAGCGGGGCTAATCCCTGCCGATTTCAGGAAGTCGTACATTCTTTTGCTGTAGTAGGTAACATCAACTGAAGCACGGTTCTTTAACAAATTCACAACAGAACCAATTTCGAAAGTAGCTGAAGATTCAGGCAACACATCGGTTCCCCTGATTGACGTTGGCAAGGTAGCCGAACTTAAAGTTCCCCATGCATTGTTGGTAATTCCAAAAACAGAGTTGATTGCATAGATAGCGGCAGGATTTTTTACCGTTACCCATGAACTGCGGATTTTCCACATCGAAAGCCAATCCATTTCAGGCAGTAATTCGGATACAATAAAACTTCCGGATACCGATGGATAGGAGTACGAACGGGTGGATTCGGGCAAGGTTGACACCCAGTCGTTTCTTAAAGTTGTTTCGGCAAAAGCTATGTTTTTCCATGACACACCAAAACGGCCATATACGCTGTTTACCTGTCGTTTGAAAATTCTGGATTGAACAAACACCGGATTGATGGAGGCTTTCAATGAATAGAATGCGGGGATTGAAAGGCCGCCTTTTGTCAATGCCTCAATACCTTCATCCTGTCCGTAGTATAGCGATCCTCCCAATAATCCTTCAAACGTAAAATCACTGATTTTCTGCTCTGCTGTGAAAATCAAATCGTTGTTGGTGCTATAGCCGCGGCCAATTCCCTGATTATACGAACCTTTTTGCGATTCTCCCCATACTTCGGTTCCTCCATCAAGTACTCTTCCGCTGCCTGCGCCCTGAAACGAACCTTTTGAAATGTTGATTTCCTGACGGTTGCTGTAGGTATCATAACCTGTGCGAAGAGTTCCTTTCAACCAGGGAGTAAAATCGTAAGTCAGTGCCAGTGTTCCATTTAGAATATCTTTGTTTACACTGTGCGTACGTTCATAACGGTCGAAATACGGATTGTTGTTACCTGCCGTATAGCTGGAGTTTTGAGTTTCGTTCGGAATAACCCAGTAATCTTTGTACTGACGAATATCCCAGTCGGTAGCCGACCATATCAGCAAAGCATACATCGGATCATAACCGGTATAGCCGCTAAATCCGGTATTTGGCGAGGTTTGCTTATTGTACGACATGCTCGACGACAATGAGAATTTATTTATTTTCATTTCGCCACCAATGCTGTAGGTGATTTTATCGAAAACCGAATTTGGATACTGACCCTTATTTTCGACCCAGGTAGCAGAAGTACGGAAACTGCCCAACTCACCTTGCTGAACAAGGTTCACATTGTTATTGATAATGTAGCCCTGTTCCAGAAAATTCTTGAAATTATCTTTTCCTACCGCGTTGTAGGGCATTGCCATCATGGTTTTTGAGATCGGATCCCATTGAATCACGCTTTGTCCTTCCATGGGAGCTCCCCATGAACCATCTCCGGATTGCACATACTGCAAAGTTCCGTCGGTATTGGTTTTAAGCGCTCTTCCATATTGCGATTGCAATTCAGGAATGGCAAGGTATCCGGCTGTAAACATGGTGCTGCTGTTTACCGAAACCGATAAACCTTTATTTGCGCTTCCACGGAAAGTGGTAACCATAATTGCACCGCTTGCGCCTCTATAGCCATAAAGAGCCGAAGCAGTGGCGCCTTTCAGCACATTTATACTTTCAATATCGTCGGAAGGAACATCGCGCAGGCTCATGTTGCCATAAGGAACTCCGTCGATTACCAGCAAAGGCTGCTCACCACGAATTTCGATGGAGGGTTCAGCAGTAAACTCGGTACTGTTTTTTACCATTAAGCCCGCTACTTTGCCGGTTAACGAGGTTGCAACATCTATTCCTTTTACCGTGGTTAAAACTTCGCCTGATACTTTCTGAACAGCATAACCCAGCGCTTTTTCCGATCGTTTTATACCAAGTGCGGTAACAACAACTTCGTCAACACCAAAGGTTTCAACTTCCATTACAACTGCCAGATTACTTTTGTTGCCCACAAAAACTTCCTGACTTTTCATGCCAATAAACGAAAATTGCAGGGTTGCATTTTCAGGAACGCCGGCAAGCGAAAAACTTCCATCGCCCGATGTGACGGTTCCGGTTTGGGTTCCTTTTATAACAACCGTAACGCCGGGCAATTCAATTCCCGAATTGTCGGTTACTTTTCCGGTAATCGATTTTTGTTGCTGTAATACCGATGCACCCCCGGCAGGTGTAATAATAATGTGGCGGTCGCGGATTAAAACATTTACAGTTCCATCGTCAAAGAGTTTCGCAAGTATGTTGTCGATTTTTTCGTTTGTAACATCAACGTCAACTTTGCGCTCTACATCAATTAGTTGGTTGTTATACAGAAAATAGAAGTCACTCCGGTCTTCAATCTGTCCAAGTACTTCCCTCACTGTTGTGTTTTTCATGTTTAACGACAATCGTGTCGTTTGTGAATAACTGACTCCTGCAAGGACCTGGAAAGCGCTTATCAGGATAAGAAATAGTGAAACCCGCATAATTCTAAAGGTTTTTCGGTGTCCGGCAAGGGCCGAACAACAGATTTTCATCTTTTTTTTCATAGATTTGAATGATTAATTTTTTGAAACAATTATTGATCTGCCCGTAAAGGGTAACCCGGAAGGAAGTGTTGGCGCACTTCCTTTCTTCTTTAAAGAGAATTAATTTGTCATTGGCAATTGGTTTTTTATTTTTTGCTGATGATAACTTTTGATTTTGTTTGTGCCTGATTATTTTTTCCGACTGTTGCCGGAATATATTTGATGTGGATTGGTGATGACAGTCCAAGCAATTCGATTACCTGGAAAAGTGATTCATTTTCGAAAGTTGTAGTAAACCTGTAATTCATTATTTCTGTATCCTGAACCCTCACCTCAACACCGTACCACCTTTCAAGTAACCGGGCAACTTCGCTCATCGGGCTGTTGTCGAAAACCAGTTTGCCGGAGTGCCAGGCAATGTATTTGTTAATATTTTCGTTCCTGACAGTTGTCTTGCTGCTTTCTTTTTCTATCACCGCACGGTCGCCGGGGATCAAAATTGTTTCCTTGTTTTTTGAATCGCTTTGCAGGTTCAGCGCTATTTTTCCTTCTTCCAGCACCACTTCAATGTTTTCGTCATCGGCAAATGCTTTGTAATTGAAACGCGTTCCCAAAACTTTCACCTTCACGTTGCCCGATTGTACGACGAATGGCTGATCCGGATTTTTAACTACATCAAAAAAGGCTTCACCAACAATGTCGATGTTTCGGCTGTTTTCCTGAAACGGAACCTGAAACTTAATGGTGCTTTCGGCATTGAGCCAAACTTTCGATCCGTCGGGCAAAACCACTTGTGACCGAATTCCCGGAGGGCTGGTTATTTCCTGAATGGCAAATTGTTGGTGCACTGGTTTTTGCTGATTGTAAAAAAGCCAGACAGAAGCAAGCAGCAATGGTATAAAAAGGATGGCGGCAATCCTGCTGAAAGTATTCAGCAAGGAAATTGTGTTTTTGCGTTTTTGAATTCGTTTTTGAACCTGGGCAAAGGCTTCATGACTGTTGATCGTTCCAATTTCTGAAATGATTTGCTGAGCTGCAAGAATCTGCTCCGCCGGTTCCTGATTTGTAAGCCGTGTTAAACGATCTTCTATTTTTTGCTGAATGTGCTTATTGTCTGTCATTTTACTAAACCGATGTATTTTTGTTTGCCATTAAAACAACCGAAACCTGATTTACACGTATCCCGAACCCTAAAATTGCTAAAAAAGTGCTAGAACAGACAGTGTAGGTAAAATGAAGCAAACCATTTTAGGTGCAGAACACCGGTGATATTTGTAGTTCAATGTTGCAATTAGCTCTTAAGGTGCAGAACTGTGCCTTTAGGCACAAAATATTTATAGAAATTAAATGAGAACGCAGCGAACAGCGTGCCTTTGGGTACGCTATCAACATTCCATTATTGTTTTTATAAATCGAATAATAGCGTTTTGTCCCTAAAGGGACAACCATTATTTGGACTGAATCTGTTTCCTATAAATATTTTGTCCCTAAAGGGACGGAGATTACAACTTATTACATCGGTATTACAAACTAAGGCTTAGTTTGCATCAACTCTTTACATTCTGATTTTAAAATATTTAGTAGATATATTTTCCCCGTACAAATCGTTATACACCCCCCAAAAAAAGGTTATTGCCAAATGCCCAGTAAAACCAGCAATCCTGCATAATCTTTCAGTTCAACCCTCATTACTTTCAGCGCTTTGCTGATTTGCGTTTCTACGGTTCGTTTCGAAAGATTCAGTTCTGAGGCGATTTCTTCATTTTTCAGCCCGCGTATCCGGCTCATGATAAATATTTCGCGGCATTTTTCAGGAAGAAGATCAATCGCATTTTTGATTTTTTCCTGAAGTTCTGTTTCTACATACACATCAGGTTCGTAAATCAAATGATTGTTGGCAAGTTCGCTCATCGATCTGATGTATTTTTCTTCAATCTTTTTGTGCTTCAGGTAGTTGAGGCTGCCGTTTTTGACAGATAAAAACAAGTAGTTTTTCAGCGAATCGGAAGGGACAATTTGTTGATGTCTTTGCCAGAATCTTACAAAGAAATTCTGCACGATTTCTTCGGCTTCCATCCGGTCGGTTGTAAACTGGGTTGAATACATTACCAATCCCGGATAATAGAAATGGAATAACAGCTCAAATGCTGTTTGGTCGCCATTTTTAAGGCGCACAATCAGATCTTTTTCATGTATTCCATGTATAATTTGCATAATAGCAAAAGTAGAAAATGTTTTCTATTCAGGATTAACTTTGCCTAAAGTATAAAGTTATACCGATATTTTATTGGTTTTGAAATAAGTCTTTAACAGCAAACTTTTCCTGAAATAAAATGATCATCCAAAATCTAACTTATTTCTTAATTTCGAATCTTTATTCATTTTCAAACACCTTTTTGTATGGGTAATCAGCGAAATTTGGTAAAGACGCTCGGCCTGGGATATGTCATCATATTTGTAGTCGCAAATATCATTGGATCAGGAGTGTATAAGAAAATTGCTCCGATGGCTGCCGAGCTTCAGTCTTCGTCGTGGATACTGCTGGCCTGGATCGTCGGAGGAATTATCACCCTTTTTGGCGCTTTGAGTAATGCCGAAGTGGCCGGATTGCTTGCCGATACAGGAGGCGAATATGTTTATCTGAAGAAAATTTACAACCGTTTTTTTGCCTTTTTATATGGCTGGTCGCTGTTCACCATTATTCAAACGGCAACTATTTCTTCGCTGGCTTATGTGTTTGCGCAGTCGCTGAACAGCATCATGCCAATTCCTGAAATTTTCACCTCCCTTCAGCATTTTTCAATAGGAGGTGTTTTCTTTCCATTTCAGGATTTTGGTGTTAAGCTTGTCGCCATTTTGCTGATTTTAATATTGACTGCACTCAATATTTCAGGATTAAAGAGTGGGGCAGGGGTGAGCAGAGCGATACTTTTAATGGTATGTGCAGGCCTCCTTTTGATTATTGTTTTTGGACTAAGCAGTTCGGTTGCCACACCTGCCAATTTTATGGATAGCCATGATCTTATCAGCGGAACTGTTACATTTTCTTCCTTTTTTACAGCCATGCTGGCAGCTTTCTGGGCATACCAGGGATGGGTTTCTGTTGGTTTTATTGGCGGAGAAATTAAAGATGCTACCCGAAATATTCCGAAGGGAATTGTGATGGGTGTTTTTGTGGTAATCGCCGTTTATCTGTTGGTGAATGTAACTTATCTCTCGCTTTTATCTATCCCGCAATTAACTCAGGTTCACGAAGCGGGCAACCAGATTGCTGCGGTTGAGGCTGTCCGAAGTTTCTGGGGAACCGGAGGGGTGATGTTTATTTCGCTGCTGATTTTACTTACCACGCTGGGCTGCACCAATGCCAGTATTCTTACAGGTTCACGCCCGTATTATGCGATGGCCCGCAACGGGCTTTTCTTTTCGGGTATCAAAAAGCTGAATAAATTTAATGTACCCTCCAACTCGCTTTTGTGGCAGGGGGTCTGGGCTTCGGTGCTGGTGATGTCGGGTAC
>Ga0154413_1100_pt3 | contig 48787 bp, 49 predicted proteins | sample RifGroB2_FD_115917 | JGI IMG/M metagenome (GOLD analysis project Ga0154413, IMG submission 115917) | Bacteroidetes bacterium GWB2_41_8 | reverse complement strand
AGCGTTTCCGCGTCAACCCGTCGGTTTTACCAGCTTATGCAGGGCACTTAGCCAATAAAACTCGGAGTTTTAAACGTATGCAAATATATAAATATCTTCTATTTTTTATAGAAATTCATTTGCTGCAAATAGTCCCAGGCACGATATGGTAGAAAATGACGGATGTCTTTGCCAACTTTGATCGATTCGCGGATAAAAGTGGACGAAATCTCCATAAGCGGGGCGTTGGCAATCTGCACGCGGGGGTACTTCACTGCACTTTCGGGCTTGAAACCCGGTCGCGGATACACGATGATATCGTAATTTGCCAGTAGTACATCTGCATTTTTCCATTTGTGAATGTTATCCAGATTGTCGGTACCCATCAGGATAAAAAACTGGTGCGTAGGATATTTTTCAGTAAGGTAGGCCAGCGTGTCGATTGTATAAGATGGCTTGGGCAGATTGAACTCAACCTTGGAAGCCCGGAAGCGAAGATCGTCGCCAATAGCACGGTTTACAAGCTCCAACCGCTGATAATCGTCGAGTAATGTTTTCTTCTTTTTTAATGGATTTTGCGGACTCACCACAAACCAAAGCTGATCGATGTCGGTGTATTCGACCATAAAGTTTGCGATTGCCATGTGTCCGACATGAATTGGGTTGAAAGAGCCAAAGTAGAGTCCGGTTTTAATCATGATTTTTTCGTTTAAAGTTAGAAGTTTTCAGGCAGAAGGCTGAAGTTGTTTTTGCATTCTGCCACTTTTAAACTTTTATCAACTTTACAAAGCAATAAATTCCTGAATGCACATTTCTGCTTCCTCAAAAGCTTTTGCAAGATCTTCATTTACAATTATCCGGTCGAACTGATTGGCAAAAGTCAATTCGTATTCGGCTTTTGCAACGCGCTTTTCAATCACGTCCATCGAGTCAGTCGAGCGCGAAACCAGTCGGTTACGCAATTCCTCAACCGAAGGAGGTTGCACGAAAACTGCCAAAGCTTCGTCGCCGTAATATTTCTTGATATTACATCCACCAACCACATCCACATCAAAAACAACATTCTTTCCGGCCGAGCGGATTCGTTCAACTTCCGACTTCAGCGTTCCGTAATAAGTTCCCTGATAAACTTCTTCCCACTCCAGAAATTCATTGTTGTCAATTTTATTCCTGAATTCTTCCGGAGTAAGGAAATAATAATCCTTCCCGTTGATTTCGGTGTGTCGCATTCCGCGACTGGTGGCCGATATAGAGAATTCGAGGTTCAAATTCCGGTCGAGCAAATGGCGTACAATGGTAGTTTTACCTGCACCCGAGGGCGCTGAAAATATGATAAGTTTTCCGTGCATAAATATTACTTTTCACTTTTTATAGTCTTTTCTACTGTGCTCTCAATCTTTCCGTCGCGCAACTGTGTTTCGAGCCGATCGCCTTCTTTAATCAATTGTACCGATTTCAGAATCTTTCCATTCATTATTGTCAGTGAATATCCACGTTTCAAAATGTTTTGAGGATCGATCAACCGAAGTTTTTCCTGAATCAGATTTATATTTTTCTTTTCAGTCCTGACAGATTCGAGACTTCGTATTTTAATCAGTTTCTGGTATTGTTTCAGCAGGTTTTTGTTATTTATAATTTGTTCCCTGAAGGTGTAATTCAACTTATTGCCCGACTGTATCAGCATAAGATTTTGGCGGGCAACAAACCTGTTGGTATGGTTTTTTGTAGTGGAAGTTAATTGTTTCAAGTCCGAAAACTGGTTTTTCAGGAAAGCTGCCGAGCGGTTTGCAAGGTGAATGCGGGCAATATCCAATCTGTTTGTCTGTTTTGCAATCAGTTGGTTTACCAGCAAGCTCAACTGGTCTGCAGCATCGTTCAAACGGTTTTTATTTTCTTCGAGCTGATCGGTAATCAGTTCTGTAAAGTGCTTTTCGAGTTCGCTTAATTGCTGCGAAAATTGCAAGGCACCCGAAATCAGAAATTCGGCTACCGCAGTGGGCGTTTTCATTCGCGTATGCGCCACCATATCAATCACTGTATCGTCCTTATCGTGGCCAATACCTGTTATCACCGGAAGCGGAAACTGCGCTACATTGAACGCCAGTTCGTACTGGTCAAAGCAGGCCAGATCGATTTGCGCACCACCACCACGAATAATTACCGCTACATCAAACCAGTCTTCGTATTCATAAATCTGGTCGAGCGCATTGGTAATGCTGCGTGGAGCTTCGTTGCCCTGCATCACCGCCGGGAAAAGTCGGGTGTAAAAAACGAACTGATGCGGGTTGTTGTGCAACTGATCTAAAAAATCCTGCAATCCGGCGGCTGTAGGCGACGAAATGATGGCTATCCGTTGCGAAACCAATGGCAACTCCAGGTCTTTGTTCATTTCAAAAACACCATCTTCCTGAAGCCTGCGGATGATTTCGCGTCGTTGCCGGGCCATATCGCCAAGCGTATAAACCGGATCGATGTCGCGAATATTCAGGCTAAAACCATACACCTCGTGGTATTCAACTTTGGCTTGCAGCAATACTTTCAGCCCTTCAGTAAAAGCCTGTCCGGTAGTAGTTTCGAAATACGGTTTGAGCATTCGGAAAGTATAGGACCAGATGGTAGCACGGCAACGGGCAACTACAGTGTCGGTACCTTGTTCTGTCTCCACCAGATCGAGATAACAATGACCGCTGCGGTTCACAGTCATTTCGCTGATTTCGGCTTTCACCCAAACCGGCCGCGAAAAAGTGTCATCAAGGCTACCTTTTACCTGTCGCTGTAATTCAAATAGAGAAAGTTGCTGATCACTCATCGTTCGGTCTTAATCAGTTTAAACCGTTCTTCCTTTCCTCCTGAACGAATGGTCAGGATTAGAAAACCGTCGGTCAAGATAGAAAGATTATTCAGTAAAATCTGTTCTGAAGTTTTGAATGCTGACTGCCAGAGCTGAATTCCCTGAAGATTGAAGATGCTGATTATACAATTTTCGGCGGAGTCCGAATTAATATTTTTAACGAGAAGATAATCGTTGAACGGATTGGGAGAAACAAACCAGGATTGTTCCGAAATTTGATTATTTAAACTATTTACTTTCAGATATTTATCAGCTTTTCCAAAATCAGGAATACCGTAACCCAGCAGCGAATCGGGTTTACTGTATTGATGCCCGCTTTGCTCGATGGCCATTTTTACCTGTTTTACATTTGCATACGGATTGGCTTGCAGCAAACACGCTCCCATTCCGGCTAATACCGGCGAAGAAAAAGAGGTTCCGCTTGAGTACCACAATGCACCGCCACTGGTCACCAAAAAGGTTGAAGCCCCCATTGCTGCAACATTTGGTTTTATGGCTCCACCATAAGCAGGGCCCACCGAACTGAATGAAGCCCGAACTCCATATTTATCGACTGCTGCAACCGCAATCACATTTTCTCCATCCGATGGCGCTTTAATTCCTCCTGCACCTTCGTTTCCGGCACTGTTAAATACCAGAATGCCTTTACTGAAAGCCATATTTGCCGCCTTGGTTATCCGGGTCTTTTTACCATTTAAATCGCTGTACGAATGACTCATTGCGGGGTCGTCAAAATCGCCATAACCCAGCGACGAATTTATAACATCAACGCCCACGCTATCAGCCAGTTCAGCCCCGGCAACCCAGTTATCTTCCTCAATCAGGTATTCTGTCGGATCTTGTTCTGTCCGGATTAAAAAATACGAAGCATCAGGAGCCGTGCCAATTAATTTTCCGGGAAGGTTGCCGCCCATACACGAAAGTACGCTCATACCGTGCGTATGTTGCTGATAAATATCGGAATACGGATCAACAAAATCGCGGGTTCCAAGTATTCTGTTGCTGAGACGAAGACTATCGAAAGCAGCAATTTGATTCACATGCCAGAACCCGGCATCGAGAACGGCTATCTGTATTCCTTTTCCTCTGAAACCCTGATTGTGCAGGTATTGACCATTAAGTTGAGTCAGTTGTGTAATGGCAATTCCATAAGTCGAAGGATCGATTTCTGCATTCAGTTCGTCTTCGCGGAACTTACTTCTGGCCAACTTCAACGCACTTGCAGGTCGGGTTAACTGCAACTCGGAAACAAACTGCAAACCTGCAATTTTTCCTATCAAGGCAGTATCCGCGGTCCTGACAGTAATTCCGTTTAACCATTTTGATGTATGAATAATTTCCAGTCCGCGGTTTTTGAGGCTATCAATGTAAACCGGAGAAACGGGCAAATCGGTTTCGTCAATTGCAATGTGCTGTCTTGCTCTCCTGTCGATGGCCCTTTGCGATAAAAATGCTTCAGGATTACTGATCTGAAAAGGCGTTCCTTTTTTATCCTTCAGTTGAACCCAGTAGTAACTTTTGGGAGTACTTTGGGCAAACGATTGAAAATCGACCAGTACAAAAACCAACAAAAGGAGCAGCATTCGTTTCATAACTGTTCATTTAACGGATTCTCATCAACCGCATATATTCTGCCGGATCCTGAATAAACTTTTCCGGATCAGGAATATTTTCATCTTTCAATTGAAGGATATCAGACTTTTGCCTGTCAATACTATCCTGAACTTCAGGATTTAGCAGTTCTCCGAGCTTGTATTTCAGCACATATCGGAGCTTTTCAGTTTCATCGAAATATTTCCAATCCAGATCGCGTACATCGTCGGTGTAAAAAGCATCAAGCTCTGGAGAACCATTGGGGAACCAGGTTTTAAATGATCCATTCCGTTTTCCGGCGGAATAACTGCATTCCAGATTTGGTTTTCCATCCTGAAAATATGACCGATAAACCCCGTGCAATTGATCGTTCAGCCAGTTCGACTCTTCGAGCAATTCACCGGTTTTGTAAAATCGTTTGGAAATTCCGCTTTTTTGGCCTTTCAGATAAGTCTCTGTCGAAATAATTTTCGAATCCTGAAAGTAACTCCATTCTCCGGTTTTATTTTGTCCGGTATATTTGCCCTGCGCAATCATTCGTCCAGCTTCGTCAAACAGATTCACATCCGAGAGTTCACTGCCATCAATAAATTTCAATACGGCTTTTATTTTTCCGTTGGGGTGAAATCGCTTCATCTCGCCCACCGGTTTGTCGTCTTTAAAAGTTGCCTGATATAATAGTTTGCCGGCAGCATCTTTCTTTGTCCAGAAACCTTGCTTTCTCCCCATTGCATCAAGCTGATTAATCGCATTTTGGGCCATAACATTTCCTGAAATCAGAAGTAAAAAGTAAATCACCAGTACGCGCATATCTTCCTTGTATTTATTCAGCACAAAGTTACAGATTTATTTGGCCTGAATAGATTTCAAAATTCCATTTTCGGACATGCTTTTTATGCCTATTTTTAGGCCTGAAAAAAATAAATGATATGCAGACTTATTCGATTGAAATTGTACGAACCACCAGCGATAATAAGGTTTTCAGGAACCTTGTCAATGCACTCGACGAAGATCTTAATATTCGAAACGGTGACATTCAGCGGCAATACGACCAGTACAATAAAATTGACAACATCAAACATGCCATTGTAATTTATGCTGAAGGCAAACCCGTTGGCTGTGGTTGTTTCAAAAAGTTTAATGAAGGCGCAGTAGAAATTAAACGCATGTTTGTTTTCCCCGAAATGCGTGGCAGGCAATTGGCAGCGCGAATGCTTCAGGAGTTGGAGAAATGGGCAGCGGAAGAAGGATTCACAGCTTCAGTACTCGAAACCGGCCGCCGCCAGGTGGAAGCCCATCGCCTTTATGAGCGCGCCGGCTATTTGCTTACCGAAAACTACGGGCAATATGTGGGAATGGAAGACAGTATTTGCTACAGGAAAGAGTTGAAATAAAAACAAAAAGCCCCGCCGGAAATCCGGCAGAGCCATTGCTATCAGACCTCATTTACAATTTGGTCTTTTCCCTTTTATTATTTACTGAAGAAACGATTTCAACATCCATATCCGTTTTTCGGTACTTCCTATCAATCCGCTCAACAGAGCAACTGTTCCTTCATCTCTGTCGTCTCCGGCCAATTTAAATGTTTCTTTTACCGCATTTAGTAACTGTTCGCTGTTTGCCAAAACGACATTCACTGCTGCGGTTCCGTCCGAGATGGCTTCGGTTTCAGCCAAACGACTTTCCTGAATATATTTAGCAAACGAATGAGTTGGTTTTCCGCCCAACATTAAAACCCGTTCAGCCAATTCATCAACCACTTCCGAGGCTTCGTTATAATAATCTTCAAACTTGCCATGAAGCGCAAAAAAGGTTCGTCCTCTGGCATACCAATGTAAGGTTCTTAAGTTCTGATAATAAATCTGATAGTCGGCCAATAACTGATTTAACTGTTCGCTTACTGCGTTGGCTACTGTGGTGTTTTCTACTGAAGTTTTCATTTTTCTATGATTTTTTGGTTTGTTATTATTTTATTTTGATGATTCAAAGATAACATCAGTAGTATTTATTATTTTTATACATCTATTAATTATACTTATACTGAAGGTGACTTTTAATCAGTTTAAATACGTTTTGGAAACGGTTGCAGCCGGAAGTTTCTCTGCAGCAGCTCAAAAGCTTGGTTTAACCCAGCCGGCATTAAGTCTTCAGATTCAGAACCTGGAAAACGAGCTGGATTTTAAGATCATTGACCGCAGCCGAAAACCCTTTGAATTAACTCCGGAAGGTGAATTATTTGTAGTAAAGGCACGCGAAATTGTGTTGATGACCGAATCGCTGAATAACCTGAGTATGGAACTAAGCAGTCAAATAAAAGGGGTACTTCGGGTAGGCATTATTCCAACACTATCGCCTTATCTGGTGCCGCTTTTCATTGGTCAGCTCAACCGGAATTATCCCGAACTGCAAATCGAAATTCAGGAAATTGTGACCGAAGAAATCATTTCACGGCTTAACCGGGGCGAACTGGACGCCGGAATTTTATCGACTCCTTTAAACGCCCCTGCCAAATTTGAACCGCTTTTTTACGAGAAGTTCTTTTTATACCTGTCGGATGCCCACCCGTTTTTCGAGCTTGACGAAGTGAATGCAAGTGAAATTAATCAGAATGAATTATGGTATTTGAGCGAAGGAAACTGTTTTCAGAATCAGGTAAATGCCATTTGTCCGGTAAGTACTCCTGAATTTTCAGGACAGTTGCGATATGTTTCCAGTTCTATCGAGTCGCTGCGCCGAATTGTGGAAAGTAAAAACGGAATTACATTTATTCCTGAATTGGCAACGATCAGCATTCCGGCAGAACTGGAGGAAATGGTGAAACCAATAACCACTCCTGCTCCTTTCCGTGAAATCAGTCTTGCTTTGTCGCGTTTGCATAGCAAAGAAAAACTGGTGCAGGTATTTAAAGAAGCAATATTGGCAAACATTCCGGAGCGGATGAAGCGAAAGCCAGATGGCGTTAGGCTCGATACTAAAATCAGGATAAAGTAGCTGGTATAAATTTAATGAGCGGGTGACTTTAAGTTTCCCGATCGCTGGAGTAAAACTAATTTTTTGGTTCATAAATCAGAGATATGACAAGGACTTTAATGGTAAATTGGGTCTATTACCGACCTGTAGGACATGCACTTGAAGGATTAAAAATTGCACGTGATTATTTTGAAGCTGACAGAGATTTAAAAATATCTGTGCTGTTGAATTCGGAAATGCCTTACGAAATAGGTGCGCTTTGTCCCTGGATAGAAAAAATTTACATTGCCGATGTGATAGAGCTGGCAGAATGCGGATTGCAGGCAAAATGTCTGGAAGCGATTCCGGCTGATTGGGACTATGTGGTGTCAGACGACAGGCTGATGCACAGTCTTAATTCATATAGTGAGGAGCTAAAGTCGGCAAACGAAACAATCATAAAATATCTTCGGGCAGAAATATGGAAAGGTAACCGGTTTTTCCCGCAGCACGAAAATATGCCGCCCTTTAAGTTTGATACCGGGATGAGGTTTGAAGTGCCTGAAAACGCTAAAGAATTTATAGCGAAATTCAATCACAACGGACTTAAAATATGCATCTTACCGGCAGGAAGCAATGCCGACCGGATTTATCCCGAAGCAAGATGGTGGGTAAAAATGATGGAATCTGTGACAAAGAGTTTTCCTGATGTCCGGTTTTATATGACCGGCGCAAAAAGTAAAAATGGGAACAGATCGGAATCATATACTTTTTCAGATGAGGATATCAATATGATTCTAACTGAAAATGATAATGTTGAGAACTGCTTCGACATAGGAATAGTAAACCAAATTGCCTTGCTGGAATACAGTGATTTATTGATATCTCCGCATTCAGGATTTGCATTTCTTGCGGGTTGCGTCAACACACCATGGCTTTCAATTTCAGGAGCTCGATGGCCCGAATACTTTTATAATCACATCAGGTTTTACAACGTATTGCCTTCATGCAAAAAATATCCATGTTATACCGGGATGAAAGAAGAATGTGTTGCTGAAATGAAAAACGGAAACCCGGTTATTTGTATGAGCACAACGGAACTCGATAAAAAAATCCCTGACATCATCGAGGGTATAAAACATTTGATGGATTGTGATTTTACTTACAACGATTCGATTGAACTGTACCGAAAAAATGTTTTAAAATCGGGATATCCGCTAGAAAATTTCTGGACTTTCGAGGGCTCTTTTTCAATTCGTAAGGAATAATTTATGTAGCGCTTAACCAATATAGAAAAATTAGTAAGTTAACCCAAACTGCCAAAGAGGAATCGTGTTCAAATATCCCAGTTCAATATCATCTTTTACGATAAACGCTTTATCAATGCCTTGGATTTGCTTCGATCCTTTATTTTTTCCACCTACTTCAAACGTGTAATCGCCAATCAGAAAATCTGCAACAGGGGAAACTATTACGTCATACTTTACTCTAAGCTGATTCAGAAAAAACGTTTCTCTTATGTTTCCCGTATTTGAGATGTCGTTGGCTAAGCTGTAAATCAGATTAGTATTGTCAAGATAAATCTTATCGACCTTTCCCAACCCCCTTATTCCTCCTGTAGAATCCCTTAGTTGTGCTATCATTCCGGCTTCTTCAATAAACAGGCAATAATCGGTTATGTTATTTCTGCTAGCAGAAAGTGCGGCTGCAATACTTGTCATATTGGGCTTAAATGGAACACTTTTAGCAATAATGGCCAGCAATTGTTTCAATTTCCGACCGGTAGAAACATTCATGCCAGCATACAATGGAATGTCTGTCTCTAGAGTTTGATTAACAATTTGTTGCAACTTTAAATCAAAGCCTTCCTCTAATGCAAATGGATAATAGCCTCTTTTCAGATAATCTTCAAAAAAAGGCAATGGATGTTTTACTCCGGGAAGTTCGGCTTTATGATCCAAAATCTCTTCCAAAGAATACGGCTTCACAATTATTTGATGAAACAATTGCAAATACTCTCTGAAGGATAAACCTTGCATATTGTACATTACAGCCCTGCGACTTAAATCTGAGGCACCTTTTTTGATATCCAGAACAGATGAACCGGTAAATACCACATTCAGTTCCGGATGGTAATCATAGATCAGTTTTAGTTCCTTGGACCAGTCTTTATATTTATGAATTTCATCTATAAAAAGGTATTTCCCGCCGCGCTTTACAAAATCACCAGCTAAGTCAATCAGCCTATTGTTGGCAAAATAAAAATCCTCCGCAGTTACATAAAGCGTCTCCGCAGAATTCAGATTCTTTTTAATATGCTGTAGAACCAGAGTAGTTTTCCCAACTCCACGAGGCCCGGTGAGTCCAATCATACGACTTTTCCAGTTCATTTCAGCATAAATGTAGCGGATGAAACCGGTATCTGTTTCTCTTAAAAGCTTCTGAAACTGTTCAAATAATTTGTCCATAAATGGTTTATTTTGGACAAAGATAATAAACATTGCACTCTAGCAGTGCGTATTTCGATAAAAATAGCACTGCTAGAGTGCAAAAAGCCCCACCGGAAATTCCGACAGGGCTTTAAAATATCTATTTGTACTTCGGTCTTCCGACTTTTTTTACTTCACTTCTTCAAAGTCAACATCAGTTACTTCACCATCTTGTTTGTTGCTTCCGCCTGCATTGGCCTGCTGACCTGCATTTGGATCAGCTTGTGCGCCACCGGCCTGAGCATTGTACATTTCCTGCGATGCAGCCTGGAATACGGCATTCAGTTCGGCAGTTGCAGCATCAATTGCAGCAATATCCTGCGATGCATGAGCAGTTTTCAGTTTACCCAGAGCTTCTTCAATCGGAGCTTTTTTATCAGCTGGCAATTTATCTCCAAACTCTTTCAGCTGCTTTTCGGTCTGGAAAATCAGACTGTCAGCCTGGTTCAGTTTGTCAACTTTTTCGCGGGCTGCTTTGTCAGATGCTTCGTTGGCAGCAGCTTCGTCGCGCATCCGTTTGATTTCAGCATCAGTCAAGCCTGATGATGCCTCAATGCGGATCGACTGAGTTTTGCCGGTAGCTTTATCTTTGGCAGTTACATGCAAAATACCGTTGGCATCAATGTCGAACATCACTTCAATTTGTGGAACTCCACGCATTGCTGGTGGAAGTCCGTCGAGGTGGAAACGGCCGATGGTTTTATTTCCGTTTGCCATTGGGCGTTCGCCTTGCAGCACGTGGATTTCAACTGATGGCTGATTGTCAGAAGCAGTGGTAAATGTTTCTGATTTTTTGGTTGGAATAGTGGTGTTCGATTCAATCAAACGGGTCATTACGCCACCCATCGTTTCAATACCAAGCGAAAGTGGAGTTACGTCGAGCAACAACACATCTTTTACTTCGCCGGTTAACACACCACCCTGAATAGCTGCACCAATCGCAACAACTTCGTCAGGATTTACACCTTTTGAAGGAGCTTTTCCGAATAACTGCTGTACTTTTTCCTGAACGGCAGGAATACGTGTTGATCCGCCTACCAGAATAACTTCGTCGATGTCGCTTGCCTGTAAACCTGCATTTTTCAATGCTTTGCGGCAAGGTTCCATGGTAGCCTGAATCAATTTGTCGGCTAATTGTTCGAATTTAGCGCGGGTCAATGTTTTTACCAAGTGTTTTGGAATACCGTTCACCGGCATAATATATGGCAAATTGATTTCGGTCTGAGTTGAACTTGAAAGTTCGATTTTAGCTTTTTCTGCAGCTTCTTTCAAACGCTGTAAAGCCATCGGATCCTGACGTAAATCAATTCCTTCGTCGTTTTTAAATTCAGCAGCCAACCAATCGATAATGGTCTGGTCGAAATCGTCACCACCAAGGTGTGTATCACCATCGGTTGATTTTACTTCGAACACGCCTTCACCCAATTCAAGGATAGAAATATCGAAAGTACCGCCACCAAGGTCGAATACAGCGATTTTCATTTCGCGGTGCATTTTATCCAATCCGTAAGCCAACGCAGCAGCAGTTGGTTCGTTAATGATACGACGAACATTCAAACCTGCAATTTCGCCGGCTTCTTTGGTTGCCTGACGCTGTGAATCGTTGAAATACGCCGGAACAGTAATTACTGCATCAGTAACTTCCTGACCCAAATAGTCTTCAGCTGTTTTCTTCATTTTCTGAAGTACCATGGCCGAAATTTCCTGTGGTGAATATTTGCGGTCTTCAATAACTACTCTTGGAGTGTTGTTATCGCCCTGAACTACAGTGTAAGGAACACGCTGAATTTCTTTTGACAGGTTCGAGTAGCTTTCGCCCATTAACCGTTTGATCGAATAAACTGTTTTTGCAGGGTTGGTAATTGCCTGACGTTTAGCAGGGTCACCAACTTTGCGTTCACCGTTTTCAACAAAACCCACGATTGACGGAGTTGTGCGTTTGCCTTCGTTATTGGGGATAACAATAGGCTCATTACCTTCCATTACAGATACGCACGAGTTGGTGGTACCTAAGTCAATTCCAATAATTTTTCCCATTTTATGATATTTTTAAACTTGTTATTTTCTGTGAAATTCTAATACGGGCAGTTCTATTCAATCGCTATGCCATAAACCTGACAGACAAAAAAATGGCAAAATTGACATCGAATTCTTTTGGCATGCGTTTATCGTGTCATTGTGGGTGACAAAAAGACAGCGGAAAACTTCAAAATGGTTGTCGGGGATGGTTGTTCATTGTCATCGTAAGTTGTTGAAGCTTGTCAGGTTGTCAATTATTTTTTATCCTGCTGATAATGACAGATAATTGAGAAAATAAAAATTGAAACCCGGAGAAGAGAATTTGTAGAGTTTTAAAATTGGCGAATTGCCAAATTTACTACCTTCATGCACTCTTAAACCACTACACATGAAACAAAAACCAACACAGGTCGTTCCACGCGAACGCCTTCTTTCACTTGACGCTTTACGAGGATTTGACATGTTCTGGATTACCGGCGGCAGCTATCTGGTGACGGTTATCGCCAGTTATACCGGGGCCGCCTGGCTTCAACCGGTTGTTGAACAAATGGAACATGTTCCATGGAACGGATTCCACTTTTACGATTTGATTTTCCCGCTGTTCATGTTTATCAGCGGAGTTGCAATTCCTTTTTCACTGGTTTCGAAACTTGAAAAGAATATTCCCCGGTACGATCTGGCGAAGAAAGCTTTTTCCAGAGCAATCATACTGGTGCTTTTGGGCTTGATTTACAACGGTGTTTTCGGCAACGGATTTGAAAACCCGCGTTTTGCAAGTGTTTTGGGACAAATCGGACTTGCTTACCTTTTCGCAGCCATTATCACAATTTACAGCAAATCGTTTAAAAACCGGCTTTACTGGTTAGGCGGATTGTTGGCAGGTATCAGCATTATCCAGCTTTTAATTCCGGTACCGGGTATTGGCGCCGGGGTGCTAACTCCTGAAGGCTGCATCAACGGCTACATCGACCGTATGATTCTGCCGGGCCGTTTGCACGGAAAGGTTTTTGATCCTGAAGGATTGCTTTGCATTGTATCTGCCATTACTGTCACGCTGATGGGTTCGGTGGCCGGACATTTTTTGCGCGATAAAAAGACAAACGACCAGCAGAAAATTAAAATTCTCTCGATAACCGGAATTTCAGCAATTGCAATGGCCTTGCTGTTAAGTACATTCTACCCAATTATTAAAGCTTGCTGGACGGTACCTTTTAATTTACTAACCGGAGGAATCGGATTTTTGCTCATGATGGCATTTTATTGGATTATCGATGTAAAAGGCTGGAAGAAATGGTCATTTTTCTTCAGGGTGATCGGGATGAATTCGATTTTTATTTACCTTTTTCACCGCTTTGTTGATGTGAACACCAAACTGTTTTTCGGCTGGACAGTTCTTTTGGGTGATATTGAGCCGGTGATAAGCACAGCCGGTAGTATTTTGATTGTCTGGATGTTGTTGTATTATATGTATAAAAAGAATATTTTCCTTAGGGTATAAAAACGAAGAAGCCGGTTCGATTGAGCCGGCTTCTTCGTTTTTAGAATGGATTAGAAAATGGCGTAACGGAATGCTATATTATATGTAAAGTCTAATCTATCTCTTAGGTTATTAGTTTTTATTTTATCAGTGTAGCGTGTACTTATATTCCCTTCAATCCTTAATTGAGGAGATATGTAATAATAGGCTGAACTGTATAGTGCGATACTATTTGACCAAACTTTTTTATACTTTGTTCCATCATCTTTTAAGCCCGATAAAAACTGTGATCCATTATACGAAAGTTGAGTTGTGAATTTAGTCCTGAAATTGGGATAGTAACCCAAACCGAAATAAGAACTTATTTCCTGGTAGTTTTTTGGATGTTTAATAACAAATTCCTCGATGTTTAATGGAGTTATGTTGGTAATATTTAAACTGAAGAAGCGATCCCAAAAAAGATTCAGTTGTTTGTTGCAATTGAAACTTAATTCTGATTTAATATCAGTATTTTTAATCGTGTTTTTCGATTTTCCTATTTCTTCAGTAAATCGATAGCCATAGGATGGAGTGACGAGAAATTTCAAAACCTTTCCTGAAAAACGGTTTGAAATGCTTGCGAAATTCCAGTAATCGCTTAATGTCGCAAAGTAGGAAATGTCGCTATTTTGGATTAACTGATTTTCATGCATTAATGAATCGATAGATTTCATTTCATCGATTTTCTTTAACCTTGAATCGAAAAATCTCATACTTTTTAATCTCGACGCTAATGAAGCAAATTCATGAATATCCTTATCCTCATAGTTGCGAATCAGAGATCCTTGCTTTTTTAATTCTTCTAAAATATAATATGCTTGCCAATATTCGCTTACATTTTCAATTCTTCCGATCCCACCACCTAACCCAAGACGAGTAGAAAAACTAACTCCTTTTCTTTCCATTTTTGTTAAATCAGGATTCATCTCATTTGTTGACCAGATTTCTGATTCGAAATAAGGATAAGCTTCTAAAAACCATTTGTTCTCAGTTAAATAGTATCTCTCGTTGGCATAAATTTTAAAATCACTGCCAGGACTGCTAAAAGTTCTTTTTCCATTTTCATTAACTGACTTATCAAAGCGATAGGTGCTACTGAAATAGGAATTAATATTCTCTTGCCTTTTTCGGTTGCTTTTTGTAAAACTGTAACCCAAATTAAGATTAGTGTAACTATAAACGTTCCTGTAGTCTATAATTCTACCTGGTTCATTATTACTAGGGGTGTAGAAACCTGAAAAGTTAGAACCACTTCCATAAGATCCAAAGCTAAACTCCATTTCATGGCTCTTGTAATCCGGAAATTTGTACTTCGATAAATCGAAATTTTTGTCCTGCGCCTGGCTTGTTAGTACGATTGTAATAAAGCAAAGCATTGATAGCAATTGTTTCATGATTTCTGGTTTTAATGTTTATTATGTGTGGAACAAGTTGCCCAATTAGCAAAAACAATGCCCAAATGTGTCATAATAATTAATATTTGATGGGGGGGGCATGTTTTTGAGCATAAAAAAATTCAAAAACAATGGTCCAAAATAAAACGAACACATCAATCTATAAATTCGTACTTTTGCTGCCAATTCGAATATAAAAAATATGTCAGTTTATAAAGAGATAAAGAGGGTTACTACCCATGTGCTTTCGGAAATGAAACTGAAAGGCGAAAAAATTGCGATGCTTACCTCGTACGATTACAGCATGGCCAAATTGGTTGATCAGGCTGGTATCGACATCATTCTGGTGGGCGATTCTGCTTCAAACGTAATGGCCGGAAACGAAACCACGCTGCCGATTACCCTCGACCAGATGATTTATCACGGCAAATCGGTGGTAAAAGCTGTGAACCGCGCGCTGGTAGTGGTCGATATGCCTTTCGGGTCGTATCAGGGAAACTCGCTCGAAGCGCTGAATTCGGCCATCAAAATTATGAAAGTAACCCATGCCGATGCTGTAAAAGTGGAAGGCGGAAAGGAAATCATTGAATCGGTTGAGCGGATTTTGTCGGCAGGAATTCCGGTAATGGGGCATTTAGGACTGATGCCGCAGTCGATTAACAAATACGGAACTTACACGGTTCGTGCAAAAGAGGAAGTGGAAGCCCAAAAACTGATCGATGATGCCAAATTGCTCGAAGAAGCTGGTTGTTTTGCCATCGTCCTGGAAAAAATTCCGGCGGAATTGGGTGCCAAAGTTGCACAGGCCCTGAAAATTCCGGTAATCGGAATTGGCGCTGGCGGCGGAGTTGACGGGCAGGTGCTGGTAATTCACGATATGCTTGGAATTACCCAGACATTTTCGCCACGCTTCCTTCGTCGGTATCTGAATCTGGCTGATGAAATTAAAGGTGCGGTAAACAACTACGTTCAGGATGTGAAATCGAAAGACTTCCCCAGCGAACGCGAACAGTACTGATTGTTGCGAGTTTTCCTAACCCGAAACACGCAACCCGAAATACATGACATTTCAAGCCAACTGCCATTTAGCACTAAGACTTGCTGTTTTTAAACTAAAATACTGAAGATGGAAGTAATTTACGAAGACAATCATATTATTGCCGTTAACAAGGCTTGCGGCGAGATCGTTCAGGGCGATAAAACCGGAGACGAAACTTTAATCGACAAGGTAAAAGAGTATATCAAGGTGAAATATAAAAAACCTGGAGATGTTTACCTTGGATCACCTCACCGACTGGATCGCCCCACCAGCGGAGTTATCCTTTTTGCCCGCACCAGCAAAGCACTTAACCGCCTGAATGAAATGTTTCAGGATAAAGAAGCGATGAAAAAGACCTACTGGGCTGTGGTTGATGCACTTCCGGAGCAGGAAGAAGGAACTTTGCACCACTGGCTGCTAAAAGACGAAGAAAAGAACAAATCGCACGCGCACAACAAAGAGCGCAAAGGCTCGAAAGAAGGAATTCTGCACTACCGCCACGTGGCAACTCTTAATCATTATCATTTACTTGAAATTGACTTGAAGACCGGACGGCACCACCAGATTCGTGCCCAGCTCAACCGCATTGGCCTGCACATTAAGGGCGACTTGAAATACGGCGCTGCCAGAAGTAACGAGGACGGAGGAATTCATTTACATGCGCGAAAAATAGAATTCATTCATCCGGTGACCAAAGAACCGGTTAAAATTGTAGCCAAACCACCGAAAGATCCAATCTGGAACGACCTGGTTCAGATTGATTACCTGAAAGATTAAAAAAGGGACATATATTAACAAAAAATGCATCGAGACTTTCGATGCATTTTTTGTTTGAGCTATTCAAGATTGCTACAACTTTTGGATCGCAATATTTCTCCAACTTACTTTAATGCCGCCACCATCGTGAATCTGAAGAGCAATGGAGCCCTTGCCCTCTCCTATTTTATCATCAGTCAGGTCGGTCATAAGATGCCCGTTTAGCCAAGTCATAACTCGCTTGCCAACCACCTGAATTTTCATTTTATTCCAATCGCCCATTTTCAGAAAGCCTTCCTGATCTTCGGGTATCTGGTGAAGCCAGCCCCGGCCATACGATTCGTAAATTCCACCGGTATCGTGATTTGGCGGAGCAACTTCGACCTGCCAGCCCTTTATTTTTGTTCCATCGATGGTAGAGCGGAAAAATACACCGCTATTTCCGTTGGCCTCCTGCTTAAACTCAAGTTCAAGCACAAAATTATCGTACCATTTTTCGGTGGCAAGGTAGCCGTATTGCTTGTCGGGTCCGCTTTCGCACACCAGCAAACCATCTTCGACAATCCACTTCTCGGTACCATAAATTTTCCATCCATCCAGATTTTTACCGTTAAACAATGATTCTACAGGATTTTGTGCTCTTGTAAACAAAGCACTTGCAACCAATAGTGCAATCAGGAAAAATGTTTTCATGTTGTAGTTTTTAAGTATGTTAAATTTTGTTTCTGAAACTTGCGATTAAAAAAGTGTAAACGATCCCCGAAAGTAATGTTATCCTTACAAATTTCAGAATTTCCCAATTACTTTTTTCTTTCGCTGCCATAATATTGAGATGAACCTGAAAAGTGATCGGTTATGCTACTTTAATGCTCATTTGTAAATTTAATGCTGCAATACTGACCGTCAGCCGATTAAACAAATAAACCGCTGAAACCCTTACCAGAAAAGCATTCTGACGCTTATGAACAAATAAATTGGAAAGTTAAATTTTAAAAATTCTTAATAAACCTAAAATCAGGCAATTAAAAAGTTTCAGGAACAACATTTTTCCGACCTTTGGCGTTGTAAAGATTGTTAAAGCTGGAGTTAAATTATGATTGCGATTTTAAAATTCATTCAGGTATTTTTGCTTGCTTCTGTTAAATATGTATTGACATTCCCATTTGCCATAGTTATTGGATTAAACTTCGAACAAACTTTAATTGCAGTTACTCTTGGCGGAATAGCCGGGTTCTTTTTCTTCTATCATTTCAGTGGCTTTGCTATTAAGCAATTCCATCACGTAAAAACCTTCATCTGGAAATTTAGTCCGCCAGCATTTCGCCAGAAATACCGCCAGATTATTTCGTGGAGAAAGAGTTTGACAGGCGAAAAAGTTTTTACAAAAAGAAACAGGTTTATTGCCAGATTTCGTTCAAAATACGGATTGCCGGGAATTATCATTGCATCGCCGGTAGTTTTGAGCCTCCCGATTGGCGCTTTCTTACTGAACAAATATTACCCCAAACATAAATTAGTAATGCCGTATATGATTCTTTCAATACTGAGTTGGGCAGCTGTATTTGTGGCAGTTGCACTTATTTTTCCAAATTTGGTCAGGTAGAAATATTTAGACTCAAAAAAGAACATTCAGGCAATTAGCAATTCCAGACTTTTCTTATTTGTTTTAATCAGTTCACAATCAGCTTCCGACCAATCCAAAGCTTCCAACTCGTTGAATAAAAGCCATTTTTGCTCAATATGCTCGGTAAGTTTTATGTCTCCTGAAATAATTTTGCACACGAAAGGAATCAGGCGTATTTGCTTGGTGACATAGTCAAATTCAACAGGAACAAGTTGTTTTGCAACTTCAATCCTGATTGTGAGTTCTTCTGCAATTTCCCTCACAATGCATTGTTCTGCCGATTCATCAGGATGGATTTTTCCCCCGGGAAATTCCCATTTAAACGGATGACTACTTTCTGCCCCGCGCTGTACTGCCAGTATTTTATTACCGTTTATTATTATCGCACAACAAACATCGATCATATTTCCTGCATTAAAATCGTAAAAGTATTAACAAAGAGCCTAAAAACTTCTTAGGCTCTTTGTTTTACTTCCAAATCACTTAAAATACAATCAGGACACGAATGTCTAACGTCAGTTAAAAGTAAAGCCAGTTGTATTGCTTTATTAATACCTCTCTCAATTACTTTTCTGCCGGGCTCTGATGTTCTGTAATATTCAAAATAGGGCTCCCAGTTATCGAACCCATATTCCTGAGCAATCAGGTTTTTAATACTCTCTATCTGGCACATTGTGTTAGGTTTAAAAAATTATTTCAATTGCTTTTGATGTAATAATTGCCATTTGCCTCCGGCTGAAATATGACATCCATTATTTTTATTCGTTTCTCTTTTTGCCGGGCTTTGTAAGTTACTTCATCTCCAATTTTTCTTGAGAAAATTGCTTCACCCAAGGTCGAAAAAACAGATATTTTCCATTCCTTAATATCTTCAAATTCAGGATATACCAACTTTACGGTAAAAATTATCCCGGTGTTCACCTGATTTAATTTGACAAAAGAATTCATAGACACAACGTGAGGAGGAAAGTCTTGCGGATTAACCTTTTGTGCTAACATTATCTTCCTTCTAAACAATTGAAGATTATTTGAATTTGTATTCTGACGGTTTTCAATCGACAGAATACATTTCATTAGTAGTTCAAAATCAAGGATTGACACAATCATATCATCGTTGATTTTTCCGTTTTTTTACTTTTTCCTCTTCTTTTTTAATCCTTTTCTCAAGCTTTCTAGCTTTAAGATCCTTTTTGGGTTCTTTTAACCCGATTCCCTTTTTTGCCATAATTCAATTTTTATGTGTTAATAAAAACAAAAAATCAGCATTTTATTAGCTGGCTAAATACTATATTCCCCATTCGACTCAGGCTGATAAATAATATTCTTGATGATCATTTCCTTTTTGCCCAGAGGAGCCCCAAATGATACTATACTCCCAACCTTATATCCTAAAAGAGCACTTCCCAACAGCGATAAAATCGAAACTTTACCATACCTGAAATCCGCATCACCAGGGTAAACAAGTTTAATAACCATAGATTTACTCGTATCCAGATCAACAACTTCAACCTGAGAATTCATTGTGACTATGTCTGGTGAAATCTCTTTGGGATCAACTCTCTCGGCTCTTCTAATTTCATTTTCCAGTACTGTTATATTCCGGAGCTCTTCAGTTTTAGTTTTCTTTGATCTGTTGAGAAGATTGTATAACCTCGCATAATCCAAATCAGTAATTTTAATATTATCTTCCATCTTTAATAATTAAAAAAATACATTAATAAATCGTATCCGACATTAATATATCGCATCCGATGCAAACATAGTGAATGTTTTCATATATTCACACAAAAAATAATTAAATGGAAAATAAGTACGCTGTTCTAAAACAGATAATTGACCTTTTCGAAGAGTATGAATCGAATAACAAACAATTAAATGTTAAGGATTTTGCCAATTGGATTATTGGAAAGCAAAATGACGAACCAGAAATAAATGAAAGTAGAACCACCAGGATAAATTTAGAACCATCATATCCTTTGGTCTATAAAGTTGATGATAAAACCCGTTTTTTAGAAGCAACCGCAAAAATCGCACGTTATCACGAATTCTATTCGCGTAAAGCATTAAAAGACATGGCGATAAATACGCGTTTAGAGTTTCTGTTTCTTCAAACAGTTGATAATTTAGAAAGGGCAAAAAAAACTGATTTAATCAATATTTATCATCTGGAATATACAACCGGAATGGATACGATAAAAAGATTGATCAACAACGGCTTATTATCTGAAACACCCGACACAACAGATAAAAGGATAAAGCTGCTTATTATTACCGACTTAGGGAAAACCATCCTTGCTCAGTCAACGAAAAGGATGAATGACGAAACTTCGATGTTCTTTGCCGCAATAAGTGATAATAAGTGGAAAAAAGCATTGCCGATTTTGGAAGAAATAGACGAATTTCATGATACAATCTACCAAAAGCACAACAGCAAACCATTTGCGGAATTATCTAACCTGATGGATTCTTTAAAACATTTATTTAAATAGAATTTATGGATTTCCGTAATATTAGCCAATGATATAAAAGTCATTCAATTGTTAGAAAATGACTACCAAATGCCCCCCACTGACTGAAGAAAAAGGCCAAACAGGTATATATACGGTCAATCATTTATAATTTTGGGATAGTTCTTATTACACAAAAATGACTGAAAAAGATATCCACACCATGATTCAATCGTGGGAAAACATCGCATTGCTGGTGAGATATATTGCCGATTATCCGGAATATATAGGTTTTATTATGACCAAAGCACTGGATGACAGTCAGCCGGAAAATTGGCGCGCGATGTGGATGATTGATAAGATCAACGAAAAAAATCCAGCCGTGGTATTGCCATACCTTCCGGCTATGACAGACTTTTTGCTTACCACAAAAGATGATAGTAAAAGGCGGCATCTTTTAAAACTGATCAGCCTGCATGATATTCCGGAAGAAAGACTGGGTGTACTGCTTAATTATTGTATCGACGTTTTTACAAATGCAGCAATACCGGTTGCAGTGCGTGTTCATTCCATGCAAATTTTGTTTAATATCGCCCAAAAAGAACCCGATTTTGCAGGCGAACTGATTGATTTGATCGAACATGAAATTGAATACCACGGTTCGCCCGGAATAAAATCGAGAGGACAAAAATTGCTTAAAAAGCTGTACCGTAATGCAAAATAGAAATCTGCTATTTCTTCAGAAAAGCTTCTTTTAATTCGAGCAACTGCGCATCGTTAAGACCTTCGGGTTCGTTCCCGGTTTGCATGGCCATAAACCAGATCTGCGCCGATTTTGTCAAAATATCAATCATATCGAAAGCATCGGAAACGGTTTCTCCGATGGCAAAAGCACCGTGTTTTTCCCAAATCACAACTTCGTGTCCATTTTTAAATCCCTCAATGGTTGCATCCGCAATTTTATGGCTTCCGGGCAAAATATACGGAACCATGAAAACACCGCGCGGAACAAAAACAAATGCTTCAGGATGCATTCCCCAAAGGGTTTTATTCAGCATTTCGGCCGATTGAAATTTCGGAATCTGAGTCATGGCAACCAATTCGTTCGGATGCGTATGAACAACCGCTTTGTTTTTTGAACCTGATTTAACCAACAAATCGTGAACAGCCAAGTGGGTTGGTAATTCAGAAGTTGGCCTGAAATTATACAGATTCTTCTTTTTCATGGTAATGATATGGTAGGCATTACCCTTTTTATTCATTTTGATGATACAGGCATTTTTCATCGGACTGATCGCCAAATCGCGCATTCGTTTGCCGGTTCCTGTTACAAAGAAATACAGGTTCGCCAAAGCATCGTAACTGCGCTCAAGTTGAAACATTGGGTAATGATCCAGTTCAAACTCAATATCAGTCATCAATTCCGAGAGATTTACTGAAATATTACCGGCATTGCGCTCTGCCCAGCCCTTTTGCCAGAGATAATTTGCCAGGCCGGCAACTTCAGTAATGATTTTTGCAATCTTTTTATTCTCCTGAAAAAATTCTTTCATATCAATCTTTCGTATTGGTTCTCCTGATTTTATTTTGACGCGCAAATTTACTCGACATATAACAATTTCCATCACCATCAACGAATGAATGAATGCTAATCTTAACAATCAATTTATAAAGCGTACGAATCCAATAAATTAGTGTTCACGACCAAGGCAATACAATTATTAAACACTGATTATAAGACACATAAGTAAAGATTTAGCACTTAGGCAAAAAATTACATGTAAAAAAGGCGTTAAAAAAATAATTTTTCTAATTTTGCACCGTCTTTAAAGAAAAGACAACTAAGGATTGACCCATGGTGTAATTGGCAACACAACTGATTTTGGTTCAGTAGAGTCTAGGTTCGAGCCCTAGTGGGTCAACAAATATTGTCCTGTGGTGTAATTGGCAACACGTCTGATTCTGGATCAGAAGAGTTTAGGTTCGAGACCTAACAGGACAACTTGAAAATCAACCACTTACGATTTATTTCGTGAGTGGTTTTTTATTTTCTACTAACAAAATAACTAACAAAACAAAAACCGCCCTCTGAAAGAAAGCGGTTTTGCAAACCTTTAAGTTCTTAAAAGAATTAAGCCACGACAATTGCTCCAACGTAAACGCTGTTTGATAAAACAGTTTGTCTCTCATCCTGAAAGGCAATGTAGCATTGAACCTCATCACCAATAAATGTATCCGGAACTGTTATAATCTGGCTCCCACTTGAACGGGTATTCCCGGCAACAACAGTTTCAGCCTGTTGTTTGATCGGGTTCAAGACTACCAGCAAAACTTTATCGTTTGGTTTTGCATGCGCTCCTTGTGAATTATCCGTCCAGGAAAATTCAATTACTCCAGGCGTTGCTGCAGCAACTTGGGGATTCAATGCTCCTGGCAAATTTCCACGAGAGACTAATGCACTCGCATAGTCAATGAAGTAATCTGGATAAGCACCCATCAGGGCATTGTTCAGGTTGTACGACATAGCGCTGTTGAAAGCGGTCATTTTAACAGCGTAATTCTTAAAACCTACCCGAAGGAATGCGGTTAACGGCTGTAAGAATTTGAGAGCAGCACCAAACCTGGCTCGTTGGTCTAGTTGTGCTTCTGTTTTAGGATTTGATACACTGGCAGCTTTCCCACGCATATAATCAATGCCTTTCCAGTTACCTCCAATTACTGTTCCGACTTTGCCGGAGAATCCACCAAGGATTCCTTTTTTAATTGTACCCATAGTTAAAAATGTTAATTGTTTCTATTTCTGTTTACTTGGACTTGGTATGGACTTGGTACGACCCAAACACGAACAAGACCTATATGAAACCAAAGGTATATAAATTGATTTTTTCATATTGATCATTAGATTGTTATGCACTGATTTGCTTTGGTTTGCATCTTTCAATATTATAACAAAGTGGAATGCTTGTTAAAATCTAGTTTCAAAAAAAGAAATGACAAATTTCAGGTATGATGATGATATGCTGTTGAAATGGGAAATAACTGGAACCGGGAGGTGTGTGGGCAGTTATTCTCATTTCAATAGCATGATGAATGACCAATACAGGCTATTTAAAGCGAATAAGATCAGCGACCGGGGTTTTATGGGGTAAACACTACGCAGGTAAAAATAAATGGCAATTATGCTACTGTGGGCAGGGACAATTGTGGGTGTGAGGTACGAAACACGCACACGTGGGGTGCTGAAGCTGGGCGGTGAACGAATGAAGCAGGGAGCTGTGTAGTGAGGCACGAACGGAACGGCGACCGGATGAATGAGTGAGACGATCCGGCTGCAAGCATAAGGCCAACGAGATAACCTACTTTATTTTCACCTGCACCATTAAAGGGCGGTGGGGTATTTGAGGTTTTTGTTTTCAGGGGCAAACTCTACGCAGGGCATACCGCTGGTTGGCATGGGGAAAAGCAAGGGTGATGACTGAATGCAATGTAGCGAATTGGGAGGGGTGGAATGTAGCTTCCCGTTTTGGCTTCGAGTTGTGGGTTGTGGGTTGGAAAGCCAAAGGGGAGCGGAATGAAACTGTGGGCTGGCATGAGCGCAATGGAGTGAAGGAGGCACTCTTGCGTGGGTTGCCAAGGCTGGGGCTGACAATGAACGGAATGGAATGTAAGGTGGCGGAACGAAGTGTAGCTCCTGAAGTGTAATGAAGTGAAGCGAAAGCACCTGCCGCAGGCATTGGCCGTAAAACAATTCATGCCCTGCACCTTAGACGGGTGGTTGGGGTATTTGTGGTGTTTTTTTCTGGCGACCATGCTGATTGAAACGGGAATGTTGAATGTCGCGAGTGGGTGGGGTGTGCGGCTATTGGGCATAATGCGCTTTTCTAAGACTGGCGTTCTGTTTTCGCAGTTTTAGAGAAGCCATTATGAAACAGTAGCTTAGGGGTTTAATTTTTTGGCGTGTGTTTTTGTTGAGGGTTGGGCAACTTTTTGTTTTTTGCTTTTACCATAAAAATGTCAATCCTACAAAAGCAACAAAACAAAGTGTTGCCAGTGGGTTAGGAAAAACCATGACGAAAAATTAAACCGAAGGGATGGCGTGGGAGGTCTTCAGGAATTATTATTGGTTTTTTATTTGAAGTTTTATTACCTTATATAAAACAAGCAAACTGCGAAATATTGTCAAAGCGACCAACACAATGCCAACTATTACAATATCCAAGTAGAATTTTTCAGGAATCTTTGAAAGTAATATTTTAAGAACCGAAAAAATTAGGAAAAGTAAAATGTAGATGATTGCTGCCCAAGAGAATACTCCAACAATTCGTTTGTAATGTTTGCTGCTAAATATTAACTCAAAACCACTTGCCTCTACTGAATTTTTAGCTGGATCAGACTTTTCTTTATGGGTAATATTGTCTTTGAATGTTACAATTATCGTTAAGGCTGCTAAAATAAAACCGGCTAATGAAATTGAAGTATTGACTACATCTGAAATTGTTGATTTTGCAGAATCTAACGAGACGGTCAAGGTAAGAATTTGAAAATATTCAATACAAAAAACTATAAACGAACATATAAACAAATCGTATAACAATGGCCGTTTGATATATATGTTTAAAATTTTAGTCATCGTGCAAATTCTTTATTTAATTCATCCTGCATTTTCTGAAATATATCAGCACTAACAATGGCTCGGCTTTTCAGCTTTTTCTCAACTTTCACCTCGCTTTTCACCCATATATTTAAAAGGTCAAATTCTTTAATCCGATTATTCCGATCCTCATCCTCCGCTCTAACTTTTAACGTAGAAAAAATGTTTGAAGTTGATTTGTCTCCAATAAATTTTTCAATAATCTTCATGACCTTAGTTCTCATATTCATTGAGCCTTTCAAATCGCGATAATCGTAACTAAATACCAAAGTTAGATATTCGGCTTCAGAAACTTTAGCAGCGGTGTCAAATGCATCAAAAAGCTCTTGATCGAACTCATTTATTCGTTTATAATTGTCTTTATGAACTTTGGCTGTTAAAAGAGAAATCCGGTTTATTCTTCTTTTGTATTTAGGAAGGTCATCTCTACATAAGGCAACATATTCAATCTTTTCAAAAATATTTAAGTCTTGGGCTTTATTGGTTAAAAAACCAGTAAAATCTGAAATTCTAGGGCCGTATTGATTAAATTCAAAAGACAGGATCAATGAACCATTTTTATATGACAAAATAAAATGACTTGGCTCCATTATTCCTTCAGATTCAGCAGCATCGATGTCTCTTACAATATCACTTAACGTATCCATTAATTCAGGAAAAACATCCATTCTGATATTGAGTAGCTTACCTCTAATCTGTTGGTGTTCAATGTCAAATTTAACTTCAGCCATGTAGAGAATTTTGTCAGCTTCCCTATGAAAACGCTTAGGATCTTTCTGATCCTGGAATGACTTTATAAGATTAAAAATGGTAAAGAAATCTTCAACCTTTTTACCAATTAAGTATACTGGTGATATTTCAAAATAGTTGATTTTACGGGTGGTATATTCGATTTTCATTACTTGGTAAAATAGGTTTAGTTTGATAATAAATATTTCAGTAGCAAGTTAGTTAACAATTTTTGATAAATTGGATTTGCAATCCCGTAATTCGATTTAGTTCTACTTTCTTTTTTGAATTGTTTGCACGTCTTGATAGTGTGCTTCACAATTTTACCCAACTTTTCTACTCGTCTGACTTTTTAAATAAGTCTAAATGAGTGAGCAAGTCGGTGTTCCTTCCCGGACTTTTTATTGTTTCAAAAAGCTTTATTTCTGCAGGTAGTGGTTTGAAAAAGTCTAAACGATTGCTTTTTAAACTCGTAATCATTGGAGATTTTATTTTTGATGGATAAACAATTGGAAATAACTCCAAAGACCTAACGAAATAAATCAACCAAATAAGGTCATATTGATTGTCTTCAATATTCTTGAATTTTTCGTTAAGCAGATTTTCGAGTATCAATTTTATCTTGTTGATAGTACGAACTTTATCCTTATTTTCCTCGATGATTTTTTCAATAATTCCGAGAATTTGAGGAAATGATTTATTTCTTCTTTCCTTTAACAGTAGTAATAGACTAATTGCTTTTAAAAGGTCATTGTCCTTAAAATCAAATTTTAGATTATTATCTTTTGTAGACAACTCACTTAAAAACCTATCAACAACTCCTGTACCTTCATATTTTTTATCAACTTTAAGCGTGCCACGAAGCGAATTTTCAAATCTTTTGTAATTGATTTTTCTTTTGTAACGTAATGAAAAAGGTTGATAATCTGCTGTCCATTCCCGGAATAGCCCTTCTGGTAATTCATCAATTTGTGATTTGCTTTCATTCAGTGTCAAATTGAATAAAGCCATTTGTTTTTGTATGGTCTTAATTATGAAATTAGCATCTTGTTTTGATTGACAAAGAAATCTATAGTCATCTTTAAATCTAACTCCAATATAATCAATCCCTTTTGTATCAATTACTTTTGAGCTTGCTGTGTCAATTGAACTTAGAATTATTTCGGAAGTCAAGTCTGAAATAGCAGGACCAATTGCTATTCCGTTTGTGCAACCATCATTAGCAGATTGAAACAGTCTATCCAATTTCAGACCTAAGAAATTTACAAAATCTGTTCGATTACCTTTTTTTCTAATAACTTCTTTGGTATGTATAGCCCATGCAATACTATGAGTATAAATTGATGGATAAAAGTTTTTTATGTCTGTTTTGAGAATGTATTTGTAATTATATGCTTCTGCGACTAAAGCGGTTTCTGCCATTTCCAAAAATTCATAAATCATTCGTCCGGCTCTTAAATGGCCTAATGAACCTTCATTATTTTTAGAAATTGGAATTGGGAAACTGTATGAATAGATTTTGTTTAATGGATTGAATATGGTTTTGATTACTAAATCCCATTCGTTCATTAAATACCAAACAATATCGTGATAAATCTTGGGAGATATAATCCCAAAAGTCCTATCAGTTAGTTCTGATTTTGGAAATGATACATTTACCAGTTCACTTCTTTCTGGATCAAATTTTTGTTGAGCTCCTGTTGTATCTACTATAAAATAGGGGTCATCTTGTAACTCCATTTTTTTTACCTGAAATGATGGAGGCATTACATATTGTTCAGGATAAAAACCTTCTTCGAGAAGCCATTGTGCAATAATGTCAGTAGGTACTTCTTTTAAAAGACGTTTAGTTTCCTTATTATGTTTTTTTGGTAATGACATTATGCTACGTATTTAAATTTACCTACCTCACAAATTGGGCAATTAAAAATGCGAAACTGTTGGTTCGAGAAACAGATGAATGCGGAATGATACCATATTTCCAAGGCTTTCCACCATTTTGAGAGGTGTATTCGGTGGCATGTTTACAGTATTTCTCAGCGGCCTGTTTTTTTGCTTGTACGTCTAAAGCATCGACTTGCGTTGACATTTTTGTTTCGAGCATGTAAATGGTATCAGCTGTTTCAATGATAAAATCGGGTTCATATCGCTTTGAATTGTGATCCCAATATATTCGGAATTGATTGGGCGATGGTCGCAGCCATTTGATTACCTGTTTGTCGGTTTCGAGAATGAATGCCAAATCCTGTTCAGTTTTTGAATCGAACTTGTATTCAAAATGACAGGCTTTCTCAAATCCACGGAATACATACCGGGGAATGGAACTTGTCGGCGTTATTGTATCACGGTAGTCGCGATATCCTTCGTTAATCAATGCCGAAAAATTCCACTGTTCAATCTTTACAAATGGGAAAACCTTCGGATCGACATATTCAGCGCCTGAAATTACAAAGTGCTGTTTCATTTGCAGATATATTTTTTCGGCAATAGCTGTTTTAAACTGAAAGACCACTTTGCTGATGTCTTCCGATTCATTCAGGTTGTTTTTTAATGCGGTGTAAGCTTGTTTTGCCAGATGGTATAATAATTCAGCATTGTCGTCATAATCAATTTCTGGGTAGTTGATCAATTCCGAAATAATCAACTTCACCGGATCGCCATAATAACCGCTTGATTTGGCCTGAACGGTATCAATCACATGATCTTTCAGGTTCATACGGATGATTTCCTGATCGAGCGCATGGTATGTAAATTCTGAAGTGCCGAGGTCGAAATGAGAAAAGCTGATTGTAGTTTCCGCCTGTGAAAGCACCATCCTTGGAATTTCGATGATGTTATTTTTGAACTCCGTCACCATCGCATCATAAACGGTTTTGGCTTCTTCAATAATTTGATCGGCAAACAAATTCCCTTGTCCTTTTGAAAGATTTTCCTGAACCTGACGAATTACTTTGCGCTTTACTTCTTCTCTTCGCAAATCATCCACTTTAGTAATGCCCGGCAATGAGTTGAAATCGGGCAATACCTGAATGATGGCCTTTTTTGCATCAACATTGTTTTGTGCAACCTGTTTTTGCTGCACATCCACCATTTTGTCAATCCGCTTTTGATCTTCAGCAAACCGGATTTCGATGGTTGGTTTCGAAGTAATTACTTCGGTCTTCGACTTTAAATCATCGAACGGAATTTCGACAAAACTCATCTTATTCAGTACAGAATTGGGGTCGTTGGCCGCTGCAATTACCGCATCGAAATTTTCGTGTGCAACAACGGTCAGTTTATCTATTTTGTCAACTCCAGTGCGTTTACCATCAAAAGGAAGGCGCAATCCGCGACCGATGGTTTGTTCTACCAAAATAGCTGCATTGGCTGCCCTAAGCGGAACAATGGTGTATAGGTTGGTTACGTCCCATCCTTCTTTCAGCATGTTTACATGGATGACCACTTCAATCTGACTTTCCTGATTCTCTAAATTCAAAAACTGTTCTTCAATTCCTCCGTCTTTTTTTGTGGTTGAGTCAATCTGAAGCACTTTGTCCCGGTATTCGCCTTCGTAGAAGTCATCCGAATTGATCAGATCATATATTTCCTTTGCATGAGTGGTGTCTCTACAAACCACTAGAATGAAAGGTTTTACCAGTTTTACGTTTTCATTCAGGGAATAAACTTCCAATTCCTTTTTGGTGTCCTGATGGATGCTTATGGCATCTTCCAGCTTGATAATTTCCAATTCGCGGTCGGACATGCTTCCACGCTGAAAATCTTTGCGTTTGGCAATGGCTGGATTTTTTACGTATTTCCCGTCAGAGAGTGCCTGGGCTAAGGAGTATTCGTAAACGATGTTTTTGAATTGATTGTTGTTATCGTCGAGCGGGGTTGCAGTAAGTTCCAAACCCAAAATCGGTTTCAATTCGTTGATTGCATTCTTTGAACGGTCGGCATGATAACGGTGCGCTTCGTCCATCAGGATAACCAAATCGTCGAGATTGGAAAGGTATTCCCAATAGGATTGACCTAGATATTCTGAAAGCCTTTTGATGCGTGGGGCCAGACTGACTCCGCCCTGATTGGTTCCGCGTGTTTCGGAGTTAAACTTCGAGATGTTGAAAATATTGATCCGGATTTCCTGATCTCCAAACAACGCTCCTTGTTGCGCATAATTGTCGCCGGTGATGATAACCGGACGATTGTGAACAAACTCTGAAATACCAGCAAAAACGTACTTGTAATAGGCCGGATTTCCAAAATCTTCGATGAGCTTGTTGTAAATGGTGAGGTTGGGAGCCAAAACAAAGAAATTGCGTACTCCTTTTGCCAGATGTAGATAAGCGATGCAAGCTCCCATTAAACGGGTTTTGCCCACTCCGGTAGCGATGGAGAATGCCAATGATGGAAACTCCCGTTCGAAATCGGTACACGTGGGATAAAGCGCTTTTACTTTTGCAAGCTCCGCAGGCAACGAAACTTCCTTTTTTATTGAAAGCTGGTCGGTAAGTGTTGCAACAATGTCTAAAGAATCTTGTAAAGGGTCGCGAAGCGAAAGGCGTTGTTTGATGTAGTTGGCTATGTTGTTCATGTGCTATACGGTTAGTCGAAAAGGGATGTTTGACGGTTAGTTTGATTTATTTCCTGAACGCTGCGTTTATCTTTTTTTACAGGCTTTGAGACCGAAATTTCTGCCTCCGAAGCTGGATACTCTATGTCTTCAACCTGTTCTTCAACTGGCATATTTACAATATTTAGGCTGTAGTCGTCACGGCCAAACTCGCAACGACCCAACAACATTTGTGGTATTTTTTTGATGGAGATAGCCCCGTATTTGCTTTTGCATTCTTTCTGAAATGCTTTGCAGCAAATCATCAGACTTTCGCCGGGCAGCATTTCGTCGTGGATTTGGTCGAGGGTTTCGACCGTAATAAACTGCGTTGTGGTGAAAATATAGTCGTTCTCGCTACTGATGCCCTGTTTCCAGTAAAGTGTTTCGTGGGGATTGAATCGGAAACCTTCTTGTTTGGCCGTTGCAGCCGCCAGCATTTGCGCGTTGTATTCGGAACTTATTACCCAATTACCAAACTTATCCTGATTCAATAAGCTGGGTGCAAGCGTATAAAATTTAAAACCTCCGCCACCCGACCAGCTAACTGATTTGCTGATGCCGCCCTGTTCTCCATCTACAACCTTTTTCAGGCGCGGGAAACAGTGTGTTTTGGCGTGTTCGCCCAACTCAATTCCGATGTATTTTCTGCCCATTTTCTGGGCAACAGCAACAGTGGTTCCGGAACCAAGAAAAGAGTCGAGAATTAAATCTCCAGGATTTGATGCAATGTTAAGAACTCTTTCAATTAACCGCTCTGGCTTAGGTGTGTCAAAAGTATTATCTTTTCCAAATAAAATTTGCTGCTCTTTTTTTGCTTCATCTGTGTGACCTACATCATCATGAGGCCACCATGTCCATGGAACATGACCATCAACTTCAGAAAGATATCTGATAATATTAGGTTGAGAATTATCATCTTTTCCAAAATAAATACGTCCTTCAGCTAAAAGTTTAGCAAAATTTTCTTCTATTGTACTCCAACAGCGACCTTCAGGTGGAATATGTAGTTTTCCATTGGGGGCTTTTATTGCATACATTTGATTTGTTCTAAACCCTTGAGCTGTCATTGGAATACTTCGCCATGGACCTCTTGGATCTTTATTCGGATTTTTATATACATTCTTGCTTTTATCATCAAGTGGCACTTTGTTTCTAATCTCCTTAAAAACTGATGGATTCCGAGCATAAACAACAATGTATTCATGAACATCACCAATTGCTTCTCTATTCTCTCTGGAATACCTTTTTTGCCAAATATTGGATGCAATGAATTTATCCCTGCCACAAATTTCATCTAATAGTACCCGAAGATAAGGCATTTCCCGATCATCAATCGAGATCCATATTGATCCTTCCTTAAGATGAAGAAGATTCCATAAGATATCCAATCGTATTTTCATCAGATTTAACCACGTTGAATGTTCCACGCCATCATCGTAATGTTCAAATGCACTGCCTGTATTGTATGGTGGGTCAATATAGATACATTTAATTTTTCCGGTGTAATCCTGTTCAAGTGCTTTTAGGGCAAGGAGGTTATCGCCGTGAATGAGCATATTTCCGGTGTTGGGGTTGCCGTAGCTGTATTCGGGTTGCTCGATCAGGATACGGGGTTCGAGTTTTGGTTCTTCGCCTTTGCCAATCCAGGTTAGTTCGAGTTTTTGGAGTTTATTTGGGGTCATATATTGGGTATTTCAATTATATCGGGTATATTTTGTTTTGTAATGTTTTATTCCTAAAAGAATACGTTTAAGGTAATACCTTTTCGATGGGTACTTGCGCATGATGCATTCAGCTCTTTCAATTTCAAAATTGATATTGTTAATACGTTTTGTCCATTTATAAAAGTCGAGATCGAGCCATTGAAAAAAGTCGCGAATATCTAAATAGATTAATCGAGCCTGAACTAAATCAAAAGTAGGATTACCAGCAGCATCCCGCCCGAAAATTATGGGTTCGTTGTGGTAAACCCTATTTCGAAAATCTCTTATCCTTAGAAGTTTTTGGTAAACTATATTTCTATTTGTTGCTGGCGGTAGATTTGAATAAATCTGAATTGGGATACCATTCAATATCTTGTAATGTGTTTTATCAAAAAGTGAAGTCCAAAACCCAAAAGTTAAGTCTGCCATGATCTTTCCTTGTGTAGCATTCGCCCCAAGGTCAGTAATAATATTAGCAACACAGTTTTTTAAATAGTGATTGTATTTCTTTTTTTTCGTTTTCCTGTCAGTATAAACAAGAGCCGGATCGTTCATAAATCCATTTTGCTGTGTCATCAACCAGTTGTTGTCATTAAAGTAAACCTTCAATTCTTCATCCAGCGCATTTCTTAATATTACTTCAAATAATGAGAGTAGTGGATAAAATGCTTGAGAAAGTCGCAAGTTTGTCTGATATAGCTTTAACGTTTTCTTTACATTGCCATTGCATATCACTTCATAACTCTTTAGACGCGAGGCTGAAATGTACTTTACTATTTGATTGTAGTTTAGTGGCATGTTTAAAAATATGTTTTCCTTTAGGTTTACCTTTAGTTTTTTCCCTACATTTGATGCGTAATACTTGTTCAAGCCTCTTCACACTTGTGTGAACGTAATCAAGTGAAAGATTTAAAGCCTGCTGAAAAGCGGGCTTTTTTATTTATATAATTATCCCAATTCTATTTTTTTAAAAAAGCCCAAGGTCCATCCTATTTGATTTAATTTTATATCATTTCGGGCAATGCGACCCATGATAAATGCTGGGTGTGTATTGTATTTTTCAGCCAGACGATTGAGATCGGATGGTTTTGACAATGGGAAATAGCTTCTGATTTCAGCTTCATGCTCATTGGTCAAGATATATTCAATAGCCACTTCATCTGCTTCCTTCTCTTTTTTTATCGATTCCGGATTATGCTGAAGTCCTTCAATAAAAGTGGCTTTTTTGCCATGTTTTAAAATATGACCGGCTTCATGAAAAAAAGTAAACCAAAAAATGTCATTTCGTTTGTATCTATTTGAGAGTTGAATGACCGGAGTATCTTTTTCCCAATGGGTAGAGCCATGCAGGGTTGCTCCCGGCAAGCAAGGCGTATGCACTACTTTTACTCCGGCTTCATTACAAAGCATGGTAAGCTGTGCGAAAAAATCATCGGGTTGAATAACCGATAGTGATTTAATTTTCTTCAGGTTCTCTTTAAAAGTTGAAGCAGAATAAGGTGCAATATTTAATTCTAACGCTTGTAATTCGCCTTTCCGTAACCATGAAGCTATTGCAAATTTGTTATTGAAACCCCGTGAATCCGTTCTAAAATCCGCATATTGAAACTTTGGTTGATATACAGGTTCAAATCCTTCTGTTCCTGAAATGGATAAAAATGATAGAATTGCTTCCATCTTTGATAATATCGAGTTTTCAAAATCAATCCATTGCAATTTTCGCATTGCCAACAATGGGAAATTCAGAAGCCAATCAGCTTCATTCATAAGCTTTTCGGCCTCCGCAATTTCGGCCAAATCCAGTCTGTATTGTTTTTCATAACTTAACCAAAAAGCGGCAGAAGGACCAATAACCCTCTCAAGCTGAATCGCTGTTTCGGGGGTAATGGCTGCTTTTCCCATAATAATTTCATTAATGGTTTTCAGTGGCCTACCCATTCTCAACGCCAAATCTGATTGCGAAAGTCCTTTTGCTTTAATGGTTTCCAACAAAGTATCGCCCGGACAGGATATAACTTCTTTTGCGTCATTAATATCTTGTAGTGTTTTGTACTTCATGGTTTTGATTTATTTTTTGTGGTAATCGTATGCAATTTCAATGATTGTTATTTCTGTAACTTTTGACCAGTCTAAACCACCATCGACCTTTAATGGAGTGGGTTTGTTTGCCGGTTCGAAAATTATTCGATGATTAGTTGAAACATCAACCGCCAAATAACCCTTGAGATTTTGTGAAAGCTCATGACAATTTGCCTGTGGCAGAAAACGCATATCTTCGAGCGAAGTGGCATGTGTAAGTTCATTAATTCTGGTATTTACATCTTTAGCCATCGTGCCATAGTTTTTTTTAATGGCAGACAAACCAGCAACTGTTTTACCTAGTTTAGTAGGTTTATATGATAATATCATGCAAAGATATTTATATATTTATTAACCCCAAAGGTTAATTAAATTATTTTCCATTTAATGATGAATAATTCTTTCAGTTCTGTTTTTTGCTTCAGCCGTTTTTCAATGTCGGTTAACAAATCTTCCTTTTTCTGATCGATCAAATCCTGGGCTTCATAGAGTGACATGCGTTTTTCACTACGTTTCTTTTCGAGTTCTTTAATGTGTCTTTGAGCCTTTACTTTCTGCTCCAGGTTCATCATTTTTTTTGCTTCCGATTTCCGGAGTTTTATTTCTGCGTCCAAATCATCTATTTCACGCGACAAACTGATTTTCATATCATCAGCCCATTGGTCGAGCTTATCCATTTCGGTATCAAAGAAATCACGATTCCGGTTAATGTTTTCATTTAAAATTATTCCACGTTCTTGTAAACTGATTTCTTCAAACCTTGATTTTTGCTCATCTGAAAGATAAAGCGCATGGTCTGAAACTTCAGCCGGTAATGAAAAAAACTGTTGGGATGTTTCGGTATCAACTATTTCCCCATCATCCGTTTGATTGGCGAAAATGATATAATCCTCCTCCTCGAATGAGGAGATTGTAAAATATGTAACCTTTAACCAGCCCGATTTACCCACCAAATTTTTCAATACAGTTATTTGTTTCGGGGTGTTGGTATAATCAAATGTTAACTGTTTAACAGGTGTATTTGCTTGTCTGCAAGTATCAAGTATTCTTTTGGCCAATGGATGACCAATACGATAAATGTTTGTATCATCAGGAACCGGAATGTCAGATTTTCGTTGACCAAGTTTCGGTTTCAAAATGATGTATGGACCAGGGTGAATTTTTTCGCTCTCGAAAGGATTTTTATTTAGTTTGAAGGAATAGTCGTTAGTACTGAAGGTTGCGTAATCTTTCAAATAATATTGGGTAACCTTCCAAAGATGTTGTTCAAAAAGATTGAGATATCCCTTTGTTTCCTCAAAACTCACCTTTAATTTCCGGATTACTTCCTGATCGACATTTTCCAGTAATTTATTCCGTGTTTCCCGGTATCTGTCTATTTTTTCAGAATGCAATTCTTCGTCCAGCTCATCAAATCGTTGTTGAATAGTTTCATTATCGCGACATTCCAAAAGAATCTTAGCGATCCGTTTTTCAAAATCGACACCGCTTCCGATGGCTCCCAAAACTTCATCACTGGCACCAAAAACACCATCAAATAATTTGAATTTGTCGCGTAATAACTGGTAAACCCTTTGATCGGCAGCATTTGCTTTGTTCAGGAAATTAACTACTACAACATCATGCTTTTGACCGTATCTATGACAGCGGCCAATTCGTTGTTCTATTCGTTGCGGATTCCAAGGCAAATCGTAATTTACGACCAATGAGCAGAACTGAAGGTTTATACCTTCGGCAGCAGCTTCGGTAGCAATCATGATGGTAGCCTCTTCACGGAAACAGTCAACCAAGGCAGCACGTTTGTCAGCAGTTGGAGAGCCGGAAATCCGGTCAGTTCCTTTGTGTTTTATTAACCAATCTTTGTATATTTTCTGTGAACGGGGATCGGTATTTGTACCATTAAATAAAATAACTTCACCCTCATAGCCGCTTCCTTTTGCATTTAGCAGGTTGAATATAAATTCCTGTGTTCGTCTGGATTCTGTGAATATCAAAGCCTTTTTATTGGCTCCAATCTCACTCAATGTCTCAAAGCCTCTTTCAAGGGCTGTGAAAAGTTTGTCCGCCTTGGTGTTCTTCTTTATATTATAAGCCAAATCACGGAACTCAATCAAATATTCAATTTCCGATTTTATATCTTCAATTTCCGATTCGGACAATTGTTCAACTTCTTCGACAATTATATCAGCTTCGTCCTCATCCGGCCATTCCTCTTTTATTTCCTCAAATTCCTCAAAATCTTCAGCCACTACATTTTCAAGGTTATTATCTGTAATCAGTCCTTCCAATCGGGCAACCAATGATGAAAGAGTACCATGAATCGCATAAGATGATGAAGCCAAAAGCTTCCGAAGAATCAATGTCATCAATTGTCGTTGCGAACGAGGTAAGGCATACAATTTATCGCGCTGAAGATATTCGCTTACACCATTGTAAAGATTTTGTTCATCTTCGGTTGGATAGAAATCTTCAACCAATGCTCTTCTCTCTGTATATTCAATGTATCCCAGAACCTGACGGCGGAGTGTGCGTTGACAAATGGGGATTAATCGTCTGCGAAGCTCTTCATAGTTTTCTTCATCAATCAGTCGCGAAAATTGGCTTTTAAAGCTTTTTAAATCTCCAAAAATATAATCATCAATAATGCTCACCAAACCATATAATTCGAGAATTGAATTTTGTAAAGGAGTAGCAGTCAATAGTACCTTTTTCCGCTCATGAATTGCATTCTTTATTGAACTGCCGATACGGTTTGAAGATTTGTAAACATTTCGCAAGCGGTGTGCTTCATCAATAATAACCAAATCCCATTCAGTAAGCTTGACATATAGTTCTTTGTTTCGGGCAAACTGGAAAGAACAAATAACAATGTTTTTATTTGTATCAAACGGATTGAAGTTTCCTTTTTTGAGTTCTTCATTAAACGACTTGTTTTCCAGAATTAATGAAGGGAGAAAAAACTTATCTGCCAGTTCCTGACTCCATTGTTTCCGCAAATTTGAGGGGCAAATAATTAGTAATCTCCTTTTTCTTTCTGCCCATTGTTGAGAAAGAATGATTCCAGCCTCAATTGTTTTCCCCAAACCTACTTCGTCGGCTAACAAAGCTCCTTTTGAAAGTGGAGATTTGAAAGCAAAAAGAGCAGCATCAATCTGATGTGGATTTAAATCAACCTGTGCATCTTGGAGTGAAGCGGTTAGTTTTCCTATATCATTTGCCGACCTCCTTTTTAATAGGTCATAAGAAAAATATTTTGCGTGATACGGGGTTAGTTGCATTATTAAAACAGGCTTTTCTATTGTAAAATTCAAAAAACCAAAATAGACAAATAAATGCACTAAATTTTGGAATTGGTAAATTTAGAAAAATTGAACCTATTTATTGATAATAATATCGGATGAAATATTGCAATGGAACAAATTTGTTAAACACTGCATGAATCCATTTAGAATATATACGCTTCACTTACGGTATCTTTTCATCAGTTAAATGTGCTTTAATTTACGCTTGCTCCGAAAATTAATACACAGGTAAATTTTATCTGGAAGTTGTTCTTTTACTCTTCCGGCTATGAGAACGTATTTTTTAATTTCGGGCGCGGAATTCGAAAAACGGCGCAAACGTTGTAATTCGCTCACCAACAAATTGGAATCTTCGAAACAATTCTCAACTTCGATAAAGAACTCGTTTTTGGCTAAGGCTTTCATCTTTTGAATGGTCGATTTTGGTTTATTGATTGACTTGGCTAAATAAGAAAGTGGAAGGTTAAACGGGCAAGGGGCCGAGTTCATCATAGGACGCGCTTTATTCATCCTGACCCGGGGTTTTCCCTTGTCCGTTAACTTAAATCCATTTTGATCGATGAAGTGCTTTCGTTTGGCATAGTAGCCAATAATGCCCGCCCAAACGAAAGCCTTGAATTTTTTAATATCGTAGTTTTCCCATAAAACACCTTTGACGATTGAGAACGTTGTTTTTTGATGAATCACCAGAAAACTGTTGATGTGGAAACTATCAGTTTTTGAGTTAAAGTTGATCCATTTGTGTTTTAATAACCAATCAATTCTTGTATTTAGTGTTTGTCTGGTAATACCCAGATTGTTGATTGCAGCAAATCGGATTTGATCGGTTATATTGAACCGATGATTGCAATTGAGCTTTAACCAGCAAAACAACTGAAATTCATCAATACAGTTTCGCTGCACCGAATAAATGCAAACAGATACCGGAATATTGAGAAACGTTTTTTTCACCTTTTGGTGTAACACTTGTTTAAAAGTGCTTCTACATCAGAAGTTCTATAATAAATCAGTCCATCTATTTTAGAAAATGGCAATGTTCCATTGTCTCGATGCATTTGCAGTTTTCGGATACCAATTTTCAGAATTGACATGACTGTATCTCCGTTTATCCATTCTTCAGTAAGAACTTGCACATGGGTCTTTTTCATTTCCGCAACCGATTTGCTTAAAGCTTCAATATCATGCTTGATTGATGAAGCTATGTTTAAAAATTCCTGCATGGCTGTTCCTCCTATATTTCGTTTTGGATTTCCTCGATAGTTTTCTGGCGGCCTTCCGAAATCCATTGGTCGATTGTATTCTTTGAAAAGATTAATCGTTTACCTTTTTTAAGAAATGGGATTTTGCGTTGGCAGACTAAGCCATAAATGGTGGGTTTTGCCGGATGACCAGGCAGGTAATTGATCAACTGATCGAGATCGAACCACTGATCGGACTCTGGGTTTTCTACTTTACCTTTTAATAGGTGTTCAATGCGGATCAGTCTGTTGTTCATGTCCTGAACTGCTGATGGAAGGGAATCAAACGAGAACTCATTCATATCAGAAATATTTAGTTTAAATAATTTTCTGATACAAATATATTTAGTGCCTATAACTTATTTATTGATTGTTAGTTGTAAGTAGTTGCGACAACTTTAAACAACTACTTAGGTGAGTTTTCTATATGCTTTTTTATCTTTTCAGTATGTAATGAAACGATTTTTAAATGATCCTTGTCCCTTCTCAAATTTATTGTCAGGAATTTATTTATACCAGCATCAGAGCCAATATTCCCAAAATCGACTTTTATGGCTGAATATAGCTCCGACTTCTCCGTATAGGCAATCAATTTGTTTTCTTCTAATGCAAGTATCATTATTGCAATATTTTTCCCCTTTTTGCCTGAATACGTTTTTATTAGAAATTCTAGCAAACTTGATTTCAAAGAATCAGAACCGATCAGAAAGTCAATAGTAGATTTGTTGACATTCAATAATTTTGAATTGATAATAGTTGAACTATCCGTTTTTATATCTCGGCTTGTCATTAGTTCCTGCTGCCCGTAATCTAAAAATTCTTCAAACATTCTCAATCGAAACAACTGAACTAACAATTCACAAAGATTGAATAACAGCTTTAATGTATCACTTTGTTCTATATATCCTTTGTAAAAATCCAAATCAATTTCCCAGTCATCATTTTCTTTGAAATTGTCTAAATCTGTTTCAATCTGGTCAATGATTTCTTCCTCACATTCAATTAGGGATGGAATGCTTCTATGTTCACTATTGAATAATTCAAGAGCCCACAATATTTCATCATTCACATCTTCAGGTGACGGATGTTCGGGCATTTTGTCGAATAAAGACTGTGCATCAGTATATGGAGTTAAGCTTTTGACCTCGCTAATTTCATAAATAAAATGTTCATAAAAGTGATCCGCCCAATATGTCGAGTTATTTTCTTGTTCATATGTTGAATTTTTATTTTGATATCGCTGTAGAAAATCGGAACTCATCTCTTCATATCCCAATTTTCTGATCTTTTTCTTTATTCTTTTAATTTCATGTAGGGTTGCTATATGCTTTTCCTCTAACGAACTACACAGGGCATAAATCAATCTATCTTGATCGTTATAATGATAGGAACTGTAATAATCGACATAGTTTGACAGAAGATTCCGAAAGAAGCCAGACTCAATAATCTCCTTTATTTCCATAATTGGGATAGTTAAATATTATCAGGATTTGAGGATTGAAATGATATATTTAGATTTTTCTACGGAACATGAATTTGATCTGAAATAATAATTACTTCAGCAACGATTCAACTATTCACAAATCGAAAATTAGGAGGGTGATGTTCATAAGTTTGGTTAATTGATCAGTATTCAAGTAGTTTTCTGGTTATGGCTTCACGTGCATCATCTTCAAAACCATCCAGATAGTTTTCGGTCGTTGCTACATTCGAATGCCCTAAACTTTCGGAAATATAAGAAATATTTACACCAGAACGTTTCAGTACTGTACTAAATGTATGACGCGCCCAATAACTCGTAATATCCACATTAATTTCGAGTGCATTAACTACTCTTTTCATATACTTGTTTACCTGTTTGGTTAATGCCTGGACTACTACCCGTTGTTGTTCCGGTGTTATTCCAATATTATATTCCGGGAAAACATAATCATCCGGAGTGTAAGGCTGAACTCCCCAACGTTCAATAATTGCTTTATTCCGTTCAATAATCGAAACAACAATTTCCTTTGATTCGGCAGTCGAATTTGCCGTTTTTGACCGATAAAATTTGATGGAATTACCTTTGATATTTTTATACTTCAGCAAACAAATGTCCTTTAGATTCATTCCATTACCCAAATAACTAAATATCCACAAATCGTAGTAATAATGTTCCGGGCTTTTGTCGATAGGCTGGTATGCCAATATTTGACCAAGTTGTAAGCTGGAAAGAGACTTTTTAACTTTTCGAGATTTGAGGATAGTAAAATTGCCATTTTCTTTTTTACCAAACGGATAAGATTCCTGTTTTAACTTTCCGTCGCGAATTGCATCATTCATTAGTTTTCGCAGGTTCCGGCAATAAATACCAATAGTTGTTATGCTTTTCCCAGATGCCAGCATAAATTGCTCATATTCCTTTAAAAATGCAGAAGTAATCTTATTGAATGGAAGGGTTTCTTTTTTTGAAAATCCTTTAATTGATTTTAATGCACAATCGTAAGTAATTGCTGAACTAATCCGACCTTCTTGTTTTAGTGCGGCGGAATACGCTTCAAACGAACTGAAAACATCAATTGAATCTTTTATTTTGCCGTTATACTTCTTCTCGAAAGCTTCAAATGAAAATTCAGGTAAGCCCGCAATAATATCATAAGCCTTTTTGAGATGGCCAAATATAATCAGACGCTTTTCTTTTAAATCTCTTGGCGTTGGTGGTGTGAGCATTTTCAGATACTCTTCTTCGCTCATTGAGATTTTAGTGGAGTAGTATTTCGGGAACCGATTGTAAATAATCCGCAAACGAATTGTTGCAGACTTATCTTTTCTTATTCTAACCTGATCAAAAAAGGCATTTAATGATACACCTTTACTTTTTAATATATCTTCGTTTTGTTCCGGATGAGTGATAACAGGTAGTGCCATTTGTTAGTCATTTATAAATACATACTAACAAAAGTACTAACATTATCCATTAAAAACAATAGATAAACATAAATGAAATGTATTTTAATCGCTGTTATTCAGCACGTTAATAAATATTAATAAATGCAAAAAATTAACGATAAGATGAAAATTATGATTCTGGATCAGAAGAGTTTAGGTTCGAGACCTAACAGGACAACTAAAAATCAACCACTTACGATTCAATTCGCAGGTGGTTTTTTATTTCTTGCCAACGATATTACCATAGGTTTGAGATTTATGTAGCTTTTCAACCAATTCGTAGTCCGGAAATTTCAATCCGCTTTGGCATTTTAATTGAGAATACCATGCTCAAAGTGGAAAAATCAGCCTTAAAATACTAATAACGAATGCTTTAAACAGGGATTGATCTTGTATTTCCAAACTTGCTGTTTATGATTTATTCTTTAATACACGATGGAGCCCGCCAATAATCATTCTCTAGGATGTAAGTCGATCTGACATGGCTCGTTTCATGTTTGTGTTTTTTGTTTTAACGAACAATATCACTTTGTTTACCATACAGTTGTGCCAGATAAATTCACACCAGCATTCACAACTTTTTGGTATATCCGATGGAGGTGGATACTGACTCTTTTCGTTTAAAAAATTCTAAATTTGAATGCTTTTCTAAATCAATTTCAATGGCAACACAATCTTCAAAAATCAGTTTTACGGCTCCAATTATCCAGCACGAAGGTATGAATGCCGGATATGTGGAATTTCCCTTCAGCGTGGAAGAAATATTTGGTACTCGCGGAATGGTGAAAGTAAAAGCATTGTTCGATGGAAAAGCCGAATACCGTGGAATTATGAGCAACATGGGAACCGGTTGCCATATATTGATCCTGACACAGGAAATCCGGCATAAGTTGGAAAAAACCTTCGGAGACCCAGTTCTGGTTGAGCTGGAACACGACCTTGAAAAAAGAGAAGTAATTATTCCTGAAGAAGTTCAGAATTTACTGACTGAATATCCGGAGGCACTGGCCTTTTTCGAAAAGCTTTCATATACACACCGCAAGGAATACATCAACTGGATAACTTCGGCCAAACGAGAGGAAACCCGCGCCAAACGGATGGTTGAGTTTATCGGTAAACTTCAGCAAAAGAAAAAGCCGGATCAGAAATAGAGTGAATACTTCAACTCCGCCCGGCTCCTGATTTAAGATAAAACAAAGGTTATTCTGCCAATCGATATTTTTTGCGCAATGCCCGGACTACCGGAATTGTCAGAACGGTAATTAACAATTTTACTGCAAAACTAAACCGGATAAGCGACCATTCGCCTGAAGTTTTCGTCCATTCAGGCAAAGCCGAACTTGCTGCCGGCGAAAACCGATCGATGACCGAAGTACTCACATAATCATTATGAATGTCGTGCAGGGCTAAAAAGTCAAGAAGCAAGCAAACAAAAAACACAATTATGAATGCATACAAAACCCGTGTTAAAGTTGAGGTTGTTCTCATTTTATCTTTTTTTATGACAACACTGAAACGTAATTCAATCAACTGATAGTGTATCAGAAACAAAAATAAAAATAACAGATGCCCACATTGGGCTTTCCAGTATAGGCATCTGTTTTTTCAGATCCGACGACTTGATTTCATCCGATCACTCCCTACTATTTCCTATTCGTTCAGTGAATTACATATCTTCTGATTGATTTCACGTACGCGCTGTTCTTCCATTTTAATCACTTTCCGGTCGTAAGTCATAAAGCCGTTTACCTCACCTTCAACGTCGGTGGTTTGGGTATAAACTCCGGCCGAGAAACCGGTTTTGATCATTTTCACTAGAGCCTCTCCGTATTTCACATACTCGTCGGTTACTTCTTTCGGGTTTTTAAACTGAACATATCCCCAGTTTTTATCAGTCGCCCACAAGTGACCTTCCAGCGCCAGTCCAATTCCGCCATACTCGCCCAAAACGGTTGGCCGCTGCCCGTCGTACAGATACATATCAGGACCGGGATAGTTGTGCAAATCGAGCATGTCGCCCACCGGATAATGGTTTCCGCCGCTGGCAGGATTTACCAAACGGCTTGGGTCGTGCGCTTTCGTCCATTCCACAATGTCCGCAGTTTTAAACTGACCCCATGCTTCGTTAAACGGAACCCATGTTACAATACATGGATTCGAATACAGGTAATCCATAATTTCTTTCCATTCTTTTCGGAAGTTGGCTTCCGACTCGGTGCTCCGGCGGAACTCATTTCCATTGAAATAATTTCGGTTTTGCCATTGAGGTGAACGGTCGCCACTGGGCATATCCTGCCAAACCAGAATTCCGAGCTGGTCACAATGCGTGTACCAGCGGGCTGGCTCAACTTTTACGTGTTTGCGAATCATGTTGAAACCTAAATCCTTGGTTTTCTGAATGTCGTATTTCAAGGCTTCGTCGGTTGGCGCAGTATATAAACCATCGGGCCACCAACCCTGATCGAGCGGACCAAACTGGAAATACGCTTTGTTGTTCAACTCTAAACGAACGATGCCGTTCTTGTCGCGCTTGGTCGAAACCTTGCGCATGGCAAAATAGCTGTTTATCTGGTCGGTAACTACGCCATTGCTCATCAAACTCACTTTCATTGTGTAAAGGAAAGGCGATTCTGGGCTCCATAATTTTGCTTCAGGAACCGAAAGCTCTAATTTTTCTCCTGAAGTAGCTTTGCTGGCAGCAATTTCTTTCGATCCGTCGAACAGTTTTACCTCCACCACATCGCCATAAGCTGCGCCTTTGGTTTGTACCGAAACAGCCACCTGGCCATTGTCGATGTCCGGAACTGTCTGGATATTCTCAATACGTTTGGCAGCAACAGGTTCAAGCCAAACGGTTTGCCATATTCCTGTCACCGAAGTGTACCAAATACTATTTGGTTTACTTACCTGTTTTCCACGTGGCTGAAATCCTTTGTCGGTGCCATCCCATACTTTAACAACCAATTTCTGACTGGCTGCCTTGGTCAAAAATGGAGTTACATCGAACGAAAATGGTGTGTAACCTCCTGTATGCGAACCGATTTTAATATCGTTCACCCACACTTCAGCTTTCCAGTCAACAGCGCCAAAATGCAGCAATACATTTTTGCCTTTCCAGTTCGCGGGTACGGTAAAGTTTCTTTTGTACCAAACTTCATTATCGCTGCCAACGGTTTTCATTACTCCTGAAAGGCTTGACTCTACAGGGAAAGGAACCAGAATCTGTCCGTCGAATGCGGTTGGTTCTGCCGCACCGGTTTTCAGAATCGAGTAATCCCACAAACCGTTCAGGTTCAACCAGTCGGGTCGTTCCATAATGGGGCGCGGATATTCCGGAAGTACATTTTTTACGTCAATTTTTTCGGCCCAGGCGGTTCTAATTTTCTCACCGGCAGGCTTCCATTGTGCGAAAGTTTGAAAACCAATCAGGCACAATAAAAGTAAGAATAGTGGTTTCTTCATTTTTAGTGGTTGTTTTTAGTGTTTGTAAAACATGAGCAAAATGCCCTCAATTGTGACCCAAATTTAACAGCTTGAATCTTTATTTTTTGTGTGTTTTATGCAGGAATACAATAATTATAAATTTATTTGTACTCCTGAATCTCAATCCGTTATTTAATTATTTTGGATAATGAGATAAAAACTGATTGCAATTGAAATAAAAATACAAATTAACCAACCATGAATCAATCTCTTAAACTGGTAATTCTATCGTTTCTGATAGGAATTTCCATCTTCAGTTTTGGCCGGAACGGCTACCAAAATCCAGTCATTCCGGGGTTTCATCCCGATCCGAGTGTTTGCCGGGTGGGCGACGATTTTTACCTCGTAAACAGCACATTTGAGTATTTTCCCGGAGTTCCGATCTTTCACAGCAAAGACCTTGTCAATTGGGAACAAATTGGGCACTGCCTCACCCGCGATTCGCAGCTGCCATTGCAAAAATGTGGCGCTTCTGCCGGAATCTATGCACCAACCATCCGCTACAACGAAGGTATTTTCTACATGATTACCACCAATGTCAGTGGTGGCGGCAACTTCATAGTCACCACAACTGATCCGGCAGGCGAATGGTCAGAACCTGTATGGGTGGAAACTTCAGGCATTGATCCTGACCTGTTTTTCGAAAACGGAAAAGTATATGTGTGCAATACCGATGGGAAAATGGGCATTCAAATAAACCAGATCGACCTCAAAACCGGGAAACGGATTGGAGAAACGCGGCGTATCTGGCGCGGTACAGGCGGTCGTTATCCTGAAGGGCCACACATCTACAAAAAAGACGGATGGTATTACCTGCTGATTTCGGAAGGTGGAACCGAATACGGCCACAAAATAACCATTGCCCGCAGCAGAGAGCTGATGGGACCTTACATGAGCAATCCGGCAAACCCAATTTTAACACATGCCGATGAGGAAAAACAGGATTCCCCGATTCAGGGAACCGGCCATGCTGACCTGATTCAGGCTGCTGATGGAAGCTGGTGGATGGTTTGCCTGGCTTTCCGTCCGGCAAAAGGGCGATTCCACATTATGGGTCGCGAAACCTTTTTAGCTCCGGTTATCTGGACTGAAAACAGCTGGCCTGTAGTGAATGGCAACGGAACCATCGATCTGGAAATGAATGTAAAAACATTGCCGCAGGGTTCCGTAAAAAATGAGTTCAAACGCGTGGAATTTGATGATTCAAAGCTTGGCTTCGAATGGAATTACCTTCGCAACCCGGCTCGCGCGAATTACTCGTTTACCGAAAAGAAAGGATTTTTAACCCTGAAAGCCACCGAAGTTGGGCTGGATTGGGCTGATACCCCAACTTTTCTGGGTCGTCGTCAGGAGCATTTCAATTTTGAAGCAACTACCGAAATGGAATTCAATCCTTCAGGAGAAAACGACGAAGCTGGTTTAACTGTATTGATGAACGACAAACATCATTATAAATTCTCGGTAAGAAATCAGGGTGGAAAAAGAGTTTTAGGCATCAGCAACCGACTGGGTGGTTTTAATTTCGGCGCCGGAAAAACCGTGGCACTAAAGTCTGGCAGTGTGAAACTGAAAGTGGTCGGGTCGCGCGATCATTATACCTTTTTATACGCCCAGGGAAACGACGAATTTAAGGAATTGGGCAAATGCGACACCTATTTTCTTTCTTCGGAAGTTGCAGGTGGTTTTACCGGTGTTTATATCGGATTATTTACCACCGGTAATGGCAGCAAAACCAAAGCTGTAGCCAACTTTGACTGGTTCGGCTATCAACCGCTGTAGTATCTGTTTCTATCAAGAAAAGCACCCGAACAAACAGTTGTTCGGGTGCTTTTTTGCTCTATAAATGTATATTCATTATTTCAATACCCTTTTCCCTACCCCTTCCTTGGTAATTTTTACCTGTTCTATCAATCCGTCTTTATCGAAATACATGCGATCGATGCAGGTTTCACGGTGATGCCCGTTGGTATCGCCCAGCGGACGACGGTGATAAACGATATACCAGTCATCTGTTTCGGGAATATTGATCACCGAATGATGTCCGGCACCGGTGGCGATTTTCGGATCCTGCTGCAAAATCTTCCCGATGCGTTTGAAGGGTCCAAACGGCGATTCTCCGATGGCATAAGCCACGCTGTAGTCGGGGCCAGTCCATCCGCCTTCCGACCACATCAGGTAGTATTTTTTATTTCTGATAAACATGAATGGCCCTTCAACGTAATTTTCAGGAGTAATTGATTTGAAGGTGGTTCCGTCGTCAAAAGGCACGAAACCGGTAAAGTCGGCGTTGAGTTTGCCAATGTTGCAGTGCCTCCAGCCACCATAAATCAGGTAATATTGCCCGTCGGCATCGCGAAAGGCAAACTGGTCGATGGGTTGCGCGCCATTGTGAAACTGATTGATAAGTGGTTTGCCTATGTGGTCAACAAATGGCCCTTCAGGTTTGTCTGCCACAGCAACGCCAATTCCACCTGGCTGTTCGTTGTTCTGAATATCGTTCGCACCAAAAAAGAGATAGTATTTGTTGTCTTTTTTGATGATTGACGGCGCCCAGATCGCATAAGCCGCCCACGATACATTTTTGATGTCGAGTACTCGTGGGTGTTTCTCCCAGTTCACCAGATCTTTCGACGAAAACGCATCGAAAAAAGTCTGCCTCAGGTATTGCGGGTTGATGGTGTTTTCACGCGCTTTCAACTGCAATTCAGTAAAGTTATCAGCTGAGCCAGGCTCACCGTATTGGTCTGACCAGGTTGGGTAAATCCAGTAAGTATCACCAAAAATAATTGCTTCCGGATCGGCATACCAACCAGGGAATACAGGATTTCCAGCAGATATTTTTTTATCGTTTTGCTGGGCAAATGCCTGCACAGATAGTACAACAAATGCTGCTAATAATAATCGTTTCATATTGGATCAGCTATTTTTCTTTTGAAAATGAATAAGGAAAATCAGCATCTTTTGTCCCGCGGCTTTTATTGGGCTGGTTGCCCATTTCAAAGTTGATGCTTGCACCTTTCATCAGCTCCGAATAGTTGAAAAAGTTCTTGCTGTATGTTTTTCCATTCAAATCAATTTGCTGAATATAGCGGTTTTCAGCACTGTTTTTGGGCGCGTTGATTTCTATCTTTTTGCCATTTTCGAGGCTTACCGTGATTTTTTTAAACAGCGGCGCGCCAATTACATACTGATCTACCGCTGGCGTCACCGGATAAAATCCCATTGCGCTGAAAACATACCAGGCCGATGTTTGCCCATTGTCCTCATCACCGCAGTAACCATCGGCCTGTGGCGTGTACATGCGGTCCATCACTTCGCGCACCCAGTGCTGGGTTTTCCATGGTTCTCCGGCATAATTGTACAAATAAATCATGTGCTGAATAGGCTGGTTGCCGTGTGCATAATTTCCCATGTTCATGAT